>PVMK01142507.1_pt1 | contig 79719 bp, 66 predicted proteins | sample 1853481 | NCBI WGS metagenome assembly PVMK01 (sample SAMN08533507, study PRJNA380276) | Marine sediment metagenome, whole genome shotgun sequencing project.
GGTCAGCGGGAGTCGCTGGGGTGTTTCGATACGCTCGAGGAAGCCCAAGCTCTATCGCGGGCCTGCTTCGATCGTCTGAACGGTAACTCAAGGAGCCTCACGGTGGCGGCATGGGGAAGGCGCTGGTTGGACGACCGTGAGCAGAGGGGGACACACCGAAGCATCAAGGACACGCGCGCATTGTGGGATCGACATATCTTCCCGTCGAGACTCGCGTCGCTAACGGTCCGGTCCGTGAAGCAACGACACGTCCAAGAGTGGATAAGGGAAATCAGCGACCAACGCGCAAGCCAAGGGTCCCGTAAGGGCAAACCTCTAGCTCAACAGACCGTGAGGAACGCTCTCAACGCTCTGTCTTCGGCCTTCTCCGATGCTGTTGCAGCGGGAAAGACCACAACAAATCCGTGCAAGGGAGTGCGCGTGCCGCGTCAAGCGAAAACAGATGAGGATTGGACGCATCTTGCGAGTGAGGAGATCCAGCGTCTTCTATCCCTTCCCGATTTGCCCCAAAAGCAGCGCGTCGCGTTCACTGTTGCCATCTATGCGGGCATGAGAGCCGGAGAGATCTGGGGGCTCCACTGGGAAGATGTAGACTTCGAACGACGAGAGATCCTCGTTCGCTACTCCTTCGAAGGACCGACGAAAACTGGTCGGGTTCGCCGCGTCCCGATGTTGCCTCCCGTCCGACAGGAGCTCGAGCGCTGGAGGTGGAGGGACGACGTGACGAGGGCTGCGGGGTTCGTGTTTCACGCTCGAGACGGATCCGCGCATACCAAAGGATACGACGCGCAGTGGTCGAAGAAATGGCGTTCGGCCGTGGGCACCCGTCCTGAGGTGCGTTTCCATGATTTCCGGCATACGTGCGCAAGCCACATGATTATGGGCACGTGGGGAATGCCGTGGCGGCTCGAGGAAGTTCAGGTGGTCTTAGGGCATGCCAGTCGCACGACCACGGAACGCTACGCCCACCTTGCGCCAGACTCGATTCAACGTGTGGCCAAAGAGGCGATCGATCGCTGGTCAGACGACTCAAAAGTGGGGCTAGGATCGGTCAAAGATTGGTCGACGCCAATTTCGCCATACGCGCAAGTGCCCCAAATTACGGCGGCACCGATCAGAGTCGAACTGATGACCTACGGTTTACGAAACCGTTGCTCTACCAACTGAGCTACGGTGGCATTGCGGTTGCTCCGGACGGAGCGGCGATGCTGGTAGCGTGAGGGGGCAGGGCTGTCAATCCCCCGGATGGCCCAGCGCCAGCGCCAGTGTCAGTGTCAGCGTTCCGCCCTCAGTCGTCGTCGTCGTCGTCGTCAGCCGCGACGACGACCTGTTCGTCCTCGCCCTCATCGTTGGCGTTGCTTTCAAGGGGGGTGTACTTGAGATCCACGTCCGCGTCCGAGAGCTGCGCTTCGAGCAGCTCGAGTAGCTCGTCGAGGTCTTCGCCCGACCACTCGTCGAGGATTTCCGAGATGAAGTCGTAGAAGTCGCCGCTGTCGATGCGACGCTCGATCTCTTCGATGTCGTCGTCGGAGAAGACTCCGACCAGATCCTCCCGCAGCGAGTCGGTTTCGCCCTCTTCGATGGCGTCCGCAACCGAAAGGTGGACCTGTCGTATCGCGCTTTTGCTGAGAAAGATCTCCATCAGAAAACCTCTAAGCGGTTGGAATCGGCGCTACTATAAGAGAGGTCTGGGGCCTGTCAATCTTGTCGAAGCCCATCGTCACCCCGTATGCTACGGCTGTGCCAATCCGAGTTGTCGTCGTATGCCTGTGGGCCCTATGCCTCGCTTCGCCCAGGTTGGTCCTGGCGGATTCGACGGAAATTCTGGGGGCGGCCCCGGAGGGCACGCCGTCCTTCGCCCTAGGGGTGGAAACCGGGTTGGTCATTCCGTTGGCTCACAAACCGCTCTGTCCCGCCGGCTACGAATGCCTCTTCGGCTTCGGGTGGGCCTTCGGCTTCCCATTTTCCTACCGGTGGGCCAATGGTACGGGCCTCGGCTTTGGTTACGAGTTCTGGGTTCAGAATGGGAACGGCGTCTACGAAGCGACTATCACCCAGGCGGTCACGGCCCTCCTGCGGCAGAGTTTTCTCCCCGATCGCGCGCTCCATCCAGTGCTTCGTGTCCGCGGGGGGTTCCTGATGCTCGGGCCCTCGTTCCGCGTCGAAACCATTGGCGGCACGGCCGAGCTTGCCTTCGGCGGCGAGACGGAGTTCACCCCTAGTTCGGCCTTCACTTTCCTACTTGGCGGCCAGATCTTGCGCACGCGCGCCTTCACGACTCAGGCGGACGGAGCCCGGCGCTCGGTTGCAGCAGGGGTGGATGCAGCGCTCATCCTGCGCCTTGGCGTGACGTTCCTGCTCTAAAAGCTCCTCGATCTCCGCAAAATTGCGACCTTAGGTGCTGGAGATTTCGACACCGCCCCTGTAGGCTGTATCGTTAAGTGTCTTTGTGGGGTCAGAGGATGCGCAAACGGGTGACTGGATGAGCGGCGACGCACACCGTAACGGGGACGATCAAGCTGAAGCAGGGGAGGGGACCGACACCCTGGCTCCGGCTGCGGGCGAAGAGAGCTGGCCCGGCGACCAACAGAGGACGCCACGGCCTACTCCCGAGGGGCTCCACTTTACGGTTTTCGGCAAGACCGATGTTGGGCTCGTCCGCGATCACAACGAAGACAACTTCATGGTGGCGGACCTGAGCTCCGACACTGGGCCACTCGAAAGAGAAGAAGAATTCGAGGGGACCGTATCTGGTCGGGGCATCGCGTTCGCCGTTTGTGACGGCATGGGCGGCGCCGCCGCGGGTGAAATCGCTAGCCACATGGCGGTTGACGCTCTGTTCGAGACACTCCAAGGCGATGGTGCCCCCGAAGACCGCGACTCCTTTGCGCGTCGCCTGGTCACTTCAGTCGAAGAAGCAGGGGCGCGAATTTACCTAGCAGCGAAGAAGGACCGCACCAGGCGCGGGATGGGAACGACCGCAACGGTCGCCGGCCTGATCGATGAGGTGCTTTTCGTGGGCCAGGTGGGCGACAGTCGTTGCTATGTTCTTAGAAACGGTCAGATGAGCCTCATCACGAAGGATCAATCCCTCGTCAACCAGTTGATCGAGGCCGGACAACTTACCGAAGACGAAGCTGAAGCGTTCGAGCACTCCAACATCATCTTGCAGGCGCTCGGGACGACCGAGCGGGTTGCCGTCGACCTCACTTTCATGGAGCTCCGCCGAGGCGATCGAGTGTTGCTTTGCTCGGACGGCTTGAGTGGGCTCGTCCACGACGATGCGATTCGAGAAGAGATGGCCTGCGTAGGCGCGCTGCCTCAGCTTGTCGATCGCTTGATCGAGCTGGCAAACGCTGCGGGCGGTCATGACAACGTGACTTGCATCGTGGCGGACTTCGATGGAGATGCGCTCAAGCCAACCGAAGAGGGCGCGATCCCGTTCTACCAGCAGTACCCGTTGCCTAGGGACGGCGAACGTCATAGCGGCGGTCCCACTTTGCCGACCGCCGTGAAGAGCATGGTGCCACGCGCGATGACCGCGCCCCGCCTCGAGCGAATCTCGCAGCCAGAAGTCCCTACTTCGTTCTCCTGGCCGACGGCGGCCTCAGTGCTCGGGCTGCTCGGGTTGGCGGCGGCGGTCACGATCATCGGCACGGGGAGGTCATCGGAGACTATTGCCGCGCCGCCACTACCACCACCGGCCTACGCGGATGCACAGACTCCAGTCGAAGTTCGCGTGCGTTCGAGCGTCGAACAAGGTGAACTCTACGTCAACGGGCGCAGCTACGGGCCCTTGCGGTTTGACGAAATCGTGCTGCTCCGGCTGCTCCCTGGTTCGTATCACATCGAGGCGCGCGAGGTCGATGGAACGCAGCTCGGTGAAGAGGTGCTCGTCGAGCCGGGGCAGCCCATCGAAGTGCAACTGACTCCTTCCACGGATTGAGGCTTCGATTATGATTCGCCTCCGCCAGACCAAGGGCGCCGATGCTGGACGCGAGCTCGAGTTTGAGCAGGACTTGATCCGTATCGGTCGCATGCCGGACAGTGACCTGAACTTCGATCCCGAGGTCGACCTCGACGCGTCGGGGCGACACGCTGAGATTCGCAACGAGGACGGAAGGTACCTGCTGATCGACACCGGCAGCCGTAACGGGACTTGGCTCAACGGTCAACGAATCAAGCATGCGGCGCTCGGCGACGGAGACGAAATCGAGTTCGGCCGCGGCGGTCCGATCATCTTGATCGCCTCGGTCCGCAACCCGCCGAGCAACCGTGAGCCTACGGCTCGCGTCACGTCCGGGGTCACGCAACGCGAGCCGAAGTTCGATCCGCTCGCAATGCCTGTCACGACGGCGACGCGTCTCGAGGATCTCGCGTTTCGGTCCGGGACGCTCGACGGCTCCAAGGCGCCACCGGTACTGCAGCCACGGGTTTCGAGTCGGGGACGACGCCCAAGGCGAAACACGACTCTCCTTTGGGGGACGGCGGCCATTTTGCTGCTTGCGGCCGTCGCTTTGATCGTCTCCAATGTCCTTAAGTAGCCCCCGGTTTTCAGCGATCGGCGGAATCTGGGCTGAGGTCCTCGGCCATTCGCTCAAGTAGGGCGGCGACCTGCTCACGAGCTGGTGCGAGGCCCCACCGCGCACTTGCGTATGCGTACAGGTAGTACTTGAGCTTGGGCTCGGTGCCGCTCGGACGAACCATCGCGCGATGATTGCCTTCGAGCTCGAAGATCAGGACCTCACTTTTGGCGAGCCGTTCGTACGGTGTCTCGCCGTCTGATGTCCACCTCACGCGGCGGCCGAGGTCGATCATGCTCGTCACGGTGCGACCCCCGATCTCTGTCGGCGGCTTCCTGCGTAGATCTTCGACCACCTCTGTCATTCGCGCCTGGGCATCCGTACCCTCGAATCTTCGCGACAGTTGCATGTCCTGAAAGATCCCATGTTCTCGCCAGAGCGATTCGAGCGCATCGATCAGGGTCTGGCCGCGGGGCTTCAGCCTCGACGCCAAGTCGGTGATCAACAGCGCCGAGCTTATGCCGTCTTTGTCGCGGATCGACGCCAAGGGTGCGTAACCGAGCGCCTCCTCGTATCCGAACACATACTGGTAGCCTTCGCGCTCGAGCTCGAGAGCACGGTTTTGGATCCACTTGTGGCCGGTGAGGGTCTGTTCCCATCGCGCGCCGTGGCTGGCGGCGACGAGTCCGAGCATGGGGCTGCTCACGACCGTCGAGACCACTAGTGGCTTGTCGAGCTCGGCGTGGCGTGTGAGCAAGTCGTCGGCGAGAAGGATCCCGATATCGTTGCCGGACAGTGACTCGAATGCTCCATCGCGTAGGACTGAGACCGCCAGTCTATCCCCGTCGGGGTCGTTTGCGACGACGAGATCGGCGTGGATGTCTGAGCCGAGCGCGAGCACCCGGTCCATCACGCCGGGCTCTTCAGGATTGGGGAAGGCGACCGTCGGGAACCGACCGTCTGGGATCGCTTGCTCGACGACGCTTTGGACGTCGCAGAACCCCGCTTGTGACAGAACGTCGCGCAGCGTGCTCTCGGCCACGCCATGGAGCGCAGTGTATGCGACGCGCACCTCGCATCGTTCGTCGGATTGCCTCACTGCGCTTGCCACGAGATTGACATAGGCATCCACGAGGCGGTCGACGTCGCGGAGGAGCCCCCGTTCCCGCCCCTCGGCCATCGAAATCCGGGGCAACTCGTTCGCTGGCGGGGCAAGCTCGATCTCCCGGGTGATCCCCACGTCGTTCGGTGGAATGATCTGAGCACCGTTCTCCCAGTAGACCTTGTAGCCGTTGTACTCGGGCGGGTTGTGGCTTGCCGTGATCATGACGCCGCCGCCCGCACCGAGCTCGAGCACCGAAAAGGCCAACACTGGGGTCGGCACCACATTGGAGAACGCCCACACCGGGATACCAGCCCCGAGCACCACTTCGATTGCGTCTCGTGCGAAAATGTCGCTTTGCATGCGTGCATCGCGCCCGATGCAGATGCCCCGCGTGGCCACATTTGGCACCTGCTGCTTCAACCAAGCACATAGCCCAGATGTCGCGCGCATGACGGTGACGCGATTCATTCGTGTGGAGCCGGCCCCCAGAACGCCACGTAGCCCAGCCGTACCGAACTCCAGCGATCCCGCGAACCGTGCCTCGAGATCGGTTTGATCGCTGCGCGCGATCAGCATCTCGATCTCTCGCTTGGTGTCCGGATCGGGGTCTTGTGCGATCCACGCGCGGGCTTTGTCGATGACACTCACTGGGGTAACTCGGTAGGCGTTTCGTCCTGAATGTAGGTCTGTTCCTTGTACCAGACAGCCACTGGGACGAAGAGGATCGCGGTCACGGCCATCGCGCCAGCGAAGAACAAGTAGTACGACGCTCCCTCGAGCTTACTGGTCCCGTCGGGGTTCTGAATGAAGTAATTCACACTGGCAGTGAAGAGGTTTCCAATCGACACACTCATCAAGAACGCGCCCATCACGAACGACTTCATCTTCTTGGGCGCTTGCGTGTACGAGAACTCGAGTGCAGTAATCGACACGAGGATCTCCGCGGCGGTCATCAGGACGTAGCCCCCGAACTGCCAAGAGATATTGACGCTTTCGCCAGCGTCGAGCCGCGCCTCTACCCAAGCAGGCAGGACAAAGGCGAGCGCCGTCAGGAAGAGCCCCATCGAGATCTTCCGAAGCGGTGTGAGCGGCCAGAATCGATCGAATGCAGGGTAGACGACTCGGTTGAACAGGGGGATGAAAAGCAAGACTAGGGCCGGATTCAGCCATTGAGCCTGAGATGGGTCCCAGTCGATGCCGAAGTGTCGATCCATCCTCTCTGCTTGGAGGACCCACGCCGAACCCTGCTGGTCGAAGAGCGCCCAGAACATGGCGATGAACGTGTAGATGATGAAGAGCTTGCCGAGTGCCTTGAGTCCTTTGTTGCTGAAGACTTCACGTAAGAAGGCGACTCCGCCCGGGGGAATGTGCACGAACTTGTTGCGACCCATCCAGAAAGCGAACGTCGCAATCGCCATCAACACGCCTGGCAGGCCGAAGGCGACCGAGGGACCGAATCTATGGAGCAGAGGCTCCGCGAACAGGATCGACGTCAAAGCACCCACGTTGATCGAGAAGTAGAACCAACCGAACACCCTCGTCAGCAAATCGCTATTGGTTTGGCCGAATTGGTCGCCCACATGGGCAGAGACGCACGGCTTGATGCCGCCAGAGCCGACAGCGATCAATCCGAGACCGAGAGCGAGGCCCGCACGGCTGTCGTCGAGAGCGAGGGTCAAGTGCCCCAGGCAGTACACGATCGAGAGCAGCATGATCGTGCGGTACTTCCCAAGGAACGCGTCGGAGATGATCGCGCCTAAGATCGGAAAGAAGTAGACTGCGGTAACGAATCCGTGAAACCAGGTCTTGGCTTGCTCGTCGGTCATGACGTCGAGCTCGCCCTGCGCGTTCATCAGAAACTTGGTCATGAAGATGACCAAGATCGCGCGCATGCCATAGTAGCTGTACCGCTCGGCCGCCTCGTTCGCGACGATGTAAGGGATCCCGGGCGGCATTCCCTTCGTGGGTGCGGGCGCCGTGCGGTAGCGAGCCTGAGCGGACATGGATGCGATGTTAGCGGATTATTTCCTCAGGAGCGGCTTTCCGCATCACACTCCCGCTGAGTTCTTGTCGGTTTTCCGTCGGGACAGTGATACTTAGGGCCAGGTCGGGGCGGTCGATGAGGGGCCCCGCCGCGCTGCAGCGATGGATGGAGGATGGCGTGACACAGAGCGATGACCTGAGAAAGTTCAACCGGGGTTGGGTCGCGAGCCTGATCATCCTAGTGAGTGTCCTTGGGGGGGCTTCCAGCGCAGCCGCGCAGACGGCGGCCCAGTTCGACCTCAACCAGTTCCGGCCTTCCGAGTTGACGACGGACGGTTTCGCCGTGAGCACTGCGGACGCCCAAGGCCACAAGCGCTTCGGCTTTCAGATCTACTTCGACTACTCCGATGACCCGTTGGTCTTCCAGGGAGCGAGTGGGACCCCTCAAGAGGGCCAGCAATTCAAGATCGTCCACAAGCAGTTGACCGGCCACTTCACCTGGAGCCTCGGTCTATGGGATCACCTCGTCATCTTCATGGACTTGCCCTACCATTTCATCGTCGACGAAGACCTTTCCGCTGCGGATCGCGCGTTCATCGAGTCGATCGGACAAGAAGGGCTCTTTCCCCGCGGCAGCGGCCTTGGCGACGTGTACGTCGGTGCACGTGGCAATTTGTACGGAACACGCGACGAGGTGTTTCAGATCGCGCTTCAGGCGACCTTGACGGCCAACACAGCGTCGGGTGCGGACTCCGAGCAAAACTACCTCGGCCAGAAGAAGGCGAAGCCCTACATTGGCGGTTGGTTCGAGCTTTTCCTGACCTTCAATGCGGGTGACCACATCCGCATTCCGATCAACATTGGTTACAAGACCGGCTTTGTCGAGGACGTCGTGACCCTCAAGCTCGGCAGCCAGCTCACCTGGGGAGGGGGCCTGCAGGTCTTGCTGGGAGACGACCGCTTCATGATCACCGCTGAAGCGTTCGGCCGGACGGCAGCGGCGAGCGAGACCGGATTCGGTGGTCGCGAGGAGTCGCCGGTCGAGGTGCTCGGCGGCTTCAAGTACAACCGCCACAACGGCTTTGCCGTCGGTGTTGCGGGCTCTGCGGGCGTAGCCCCCGGCTACGGCGCGCCCGACTGGCGAATGATTGGCATGATCGGCTTCACTATGCCTGAACAAGCGGCGGTGGTGATGGATGCCGATGGCGACGGTATTTTGGACGACATCGACCAATGCCCGAACGACCCAGAGGACTTCGACGGCTTCCAGGATGAAGATGGCTGTCCCGATTTTGACAACGACGGCGACGGCGTGCTCGACGTCAACGATGGTTGTCCGATGGATCCGGAGGACATCGACGGCTTCCAGGACGAGGACGGCTGTCCCGACTTCGACAACGACGGCGACGGCATTCTCGATGTCGACGACATGTGTCCGGACGAGCCAGGTCCGCCCGAAAACAACGGCTGTCCGGATCCAGACCGCGACGGTGACGGCGTGCCCGACCGGGTTGACAACTGCCCGGATGAGCCAGGAACGGTCGAAAACCATGGTTGCCAGGACGCGCAGCTCGTAGTCCTCGGAGCCGGCCAACTCGAAATCCTCGAGAAGGTCTACTTCAAGACCGGTAGCGCGAAGCTCCAGAAACGTTCCTTCGCACTGCTCGACAACGTCGCAGCGGTTCTGAACGCGCACCCAGAGATCCCGCTCATCCGAGTGGAGGGTCACAGCGATTCGACCGGTAGTCTCAAGTTCAATATGAGGCTCTCGCAGAAGCGCGCCGAAACGGTCGTCCGCTACCTCGTCGGCAGGGGCAAGGTCAGCAGGGACCGCCTCATCGCCGAGGGCTTCGGCCCCACGCGGCCGCTCGTTCCCGACGCCAAGACGAAGGCGGAGCTGGCGCAGAACCGACGCGTCGAGTTCCACATCGTCGAGGTTGGCCCCGAGGGACCAGGCGACGAGTCCGGCGAGCGCTAACTCGCGATCCGCACGGGCCAGTGCTTGTTCTCGATACCTAGCTTGAAGTTGGCGAGGAACTGTCGCGCCTGGCGGATCGTGATGCGGTCGTTCGGCTCGCGGCGCAGACATCGGGCTACCAGTGCGCCGAGCTCCTCGGTCTCGGGCCGCGCAAGCAGCGCGCGCACCGGCTCCGGGTCGCCATCGTGGGTCACGTGCTGTGTGATCATCGCGGCCTCGGCGTCGCCGTCGAAGAGCGTTTTTCCGGTGTAAGCCTCGAAGATCAGGCATCCGAATGCGTAGACGTCGGCCGGGATCGCTTGGCTGGTATCCCCAGCGCCCCAGATCTCGGGCGACCCGTAGTTGGCAGTTCCACACCCAGGTCTGAGATGCCGTCCCGCGAGCCCGAAATCGACGAGCACCGGTTTCGGGGGGCTGCCGACTCCTGTAATTGCGTCGGCATTGCACACGATGATGTTGGATGGCTTTACATCCAGGTGCGCGACGCCGACTTGGTGCATGGCGTCCAGTCCTGCCCCCACACCCAGCAGGAGGTCTCTGGCTCGCCGGATCGAAAGATCGCCCATCTCCAGCATGCGTTCCAGGCTGGGCCCTTCCACCAGTTCCATGACTAAGATCGGTTTTGCTCCTGCTCCCGCATCGAAGGTCACGAAGCGCGCGATGTTGGGGTGTTCGGGTAGGGCAAGGAGTGCCCCCGCTTCTTCACGGAACAAACGCAAGAACTCCTCTTCGGACAGAGTGCGTGCCGCGGCGGCGGAGTAGTCGGGAACCTTCAAGGCGAAGAGGGGTGCCGATGCGTCCTGCCGCTCTTCGACGCGCCGTGCCACGAAGACCGATCCGACCGCGCCTATGCCGACGGCTCTGATCAAGTAGAATCCTCCCAGAACTCGGCTGAGCGGAGCCCATGCGGGAAGGGGCGCGTCCGCATCGAGCTCGGGCGGTGCAATGCTCGGGGCGCGTCGAGGCGCGTCTAGCGGAAGCCTTCGGAGATGCTTCAGGACGGCCTTGGTGAGCAGCGCAAACGCGCCAGGGAGGTCTGCGTCGACGGCGGCCACGGCGTTTGCGTACGCCTGATCGATCTCGGAGACCGATGCGCGCAACGCCCGTTCGACCTCCAATCCCATCGCCCAAATCGCTTCACCCGATGTCGGGGATTGCCCGACGGAGTCCCCGAGCCGGCGGCGCGAACCATTCACCAGTTGGGCGAAGGTCGCAACGCCGCGTTCCAAAGGTGCGAGCGGCGTGCCTGCCGAGCGGTCCGCGACCTCGGTGAGTGAGCTCGACGCGGCTACCGAGCGGAGGCCGCGTGCCAGCAACGACAGCGACTGTCGTAGCGCTTCCACCCGGGCCGAGGAGGCGACGGGAAGCTCGTTACCGATGGTACGGAGCGCGTCGGCGGCCGCCACCAAACCATAGCCGTCGCGCTGGGCAGTCTGGGTGGCTTGCTTGAGCTTGGTATATGCGCGAAGCGCCGTCTTGATCTCGGGTACCATCGAGGCTTCGGCCATCGTTTTCAAGTCGTCGAGATGTGGCACGTGCCAAGCGGTCGCGATGACGACATCGGAGACGTCTGCAATATCTTCTCGGACGAGGGCATCGCAGGTTCGTGCGGTCGCGGCGCACAGCGTCCGCCGAAGCGAGCTCTTGGGGTCGTGCTGCACCCGGTGGAGCAAGACCTGTTGCGTGAGTAGCCGGCGCTGCCTCACCAGGTCCCTGCGTGGGTCGACATGAAGGCCATCGGCGTCGATGAGGTGAAGCATCGTTCGCAACTGCCGAAGACGCGTGGTGAACTGCGGGACATGGTTTCCCTCCTCGAGCGGATCACCTTCTCGAATGACCAACCAGTTGGTGACGCGCTGAAAGAGGTCGCCCAGGCGATGGTCATGTTCCATCCCCTGGTCATCATCCTCGCCGAGCAACAAAAGGTCGTTGAGCGCAGATGTCTCGAACAATGCTGAGTCGAGCTCGCGCAAAGCGAGAAATGCCGCTACGTTGGTTTCGGAGTTGCCTGGCACGAGCCGCTCGAGGAGGGCCGCCTTGCTTGCAGCCGCTTCGAGGATCGACTCGGCTTCCCGTGCCGCTTCGTACGCGCCTTCGCGTGCGAAGGTCTCGAGCGCGTCGGAGATCATATCGCGGAGTGTGGGCTCACGTTTTGCTCGCGCGCCGCTGAGCTCGTCGGCTAGAGCTCGCAAAAGCGCCGCGCGCCCAAGGTCTTCACTGCCTCCTTGGGCCACCGACTTCCGGAGGTGGGCCTCGGCCTTCTCGGCGGCCGCGTCCGCGAAGCCCTGTCCGAGGCGTTCTCGCCGGAGCTCGACGAGTGCCTCGGCCGTATCGAGCCCTCCAACGCGCATCAATTGATCGAGCAAAGCCTCCACTGCCTCCGGGTGGCTCTCCGCCGCGCGCGGAAGGCCGGTGATCATGGCCGCCGCTATCCCGTGGTCCTGTTGAAACACCACAGATTCCAATAGATCACGGCAGGCACGCAGTCCCTCGTCCGGGTCGACGGCGATGCTTGCTGCGAGGGAGGCCGCGGCCCTGCGCCATTCTGTGATCGTGAACTCCGGATCGAGATGCCGATGCATCTCTTCTCGAAACACCGGCATCGATGAGGCTAACAAGCCTCTCGCGGAAGCCACATGACGCCAGACGAGCGTCTCTCGATCCGTCAGCAGTCTGTCCCAAGCCTCGCGCACCGGCCGGGTGCAGAACACGCGGATTCCGCTGTCGTCCCCCTCGGTTGCCCTGCGCGCGGCCTCGCGCGCCGCGCGTTCCAATAGCCTCGCGGCCAAACGACGCGAGGGCAGGGACCCCGTTGCCGGTGTGCGCAGCCAATCGCGACTCAGATCTCGGCGAGAGATGAGAGCCAACGCGAGAGCATCGGCGCTCGCGACGGTCCCGATCGGCAGGCTCAACGCTAAGGCGACGCGCGCGCGCATGGATCGACCGCTCAGGGCGCGCTGTGATCCGAGCGCGAGCTGCGTGGCCACTGCGACGAACGTGGCGGCATCACCGCGACGCAGGCGCTGCAAAACCAAGCGACCGAGCTTTCGCTTGATCGCGCTCGCCGGAAGTGCGGCGGCTATCTCGTACAAGGCAGCCGCCGCCGCCGGGGCCGACAGCCAGTCGAGCTGTTCAACGTATCCTCCTTGAACCGCCACCTCCATGCTTCGGAGGAGCGCGGTCGGATCGTGCCCCTCGAGCGGCACGGGCCGACGCTCGTCGACGACGGCGCGCGCCAACGTCGCCATCCCCTGACGCCAAGCAGCCTCACGCTGCTCCGGGGCGCTCAGTCGGTGCAATACCGTTAGGCCTTTAAGGCGGTCCCGAGTGGCAGCACGCATCCGAGGAGATTCTAGCCTGCCGTTCCCTTCTCTGAAAGCGCAGTTGACAAGGATGACACGACCTCCTAGCTCCAGATGGCGTGCCCCAACTCTCCTTCGAGTTTGCAGGCGATTCACCGACGATCCTGGAGCCTGGTGAGGACGGTCTCGGCCGGGCAGACGATCTCGACCGAGCGTGCGATCTCGATCGGGCTTACGCACGAGCGTCCGATTGGAGCAGGGCCCTTGCGAAGCGGCTCGGTCAGCAGATCCGGCTCGTCGTCACCGATAATCGTAGCACCATGCTGTCGGCGCGGTCGAAGGGTGGTCGGCTCGAGGTACGCCTCCATCATATGTTTCTGACAGCCGACGAGGATATCCTCGAGGCCGTAGGGGACTACCTCGACGGGAGCCAGCATGCGGCGCCCGTCATCGATGGCTTCATCGAGGAGCACCGGACTCGTCATGTAGCGTCGGGCCGGCCTCAAAGCGCCCTACGGGCCGAGGGCCTTCATCACGATCTCCGGGCGATCGTGGATAGTCTGGCCGAACGCCACTTCGGAGGGGAGGTAGACGTCAAGATCACTTGGGGCAGGCAGGTCCAACCCAGGCGCCGCCAGCGCTCGTTGCAGCTTGGTACCTATGTCCCCGACGAGCGGTTGATCCGGATCCATCCAGTGCTCGATCAGCCCTGGGTTCCGAGATTTTTCGTCGAAGCTGTGGTCTTCCACGAGATGCTTCACCACGACATGCCGGCCGTAGTCCGAAACGGCCGTAGGCACTATCACACCAACGTGTTCAAGAAGCGCGAGCGCAGCTTCGAATACCACTCCGTAGCCCAGAAGTGGGAGAAAGAGAATTTGTGGCGTTTGCTGCGAGGGTAGTAAACGCTCGGGTCTAGGCTGATGGCGCGTCGCCGCAGAATTCGTTCGTCGATCTCGGTTCCGATCACGCTCGGCGCGGTGACCGTCCTGCTGAGCGTCGCCCTGCTCGTAGGCTGGTCCTTCTTGCTTGGCCAGAAGATCGCGAGATCTGCTGACGTCGCGGGGGACGTATGGCTTCTGGTCCTCGGGTCCCTTTCGTTCGTGCTCATCATCGTGGTGCTCGTCCTTTTCGTGATTTCGCTCGCGCGGGGGATCATCGAGGTCCGTAAACAAGACACGTTCATCGATTCGGTTACACACGAGCTCAAGAGCCCTCTCGCATCGCTTCAGCTTTGCCTCGAGACCCTAGGGCGCGAGGGTCTCGAGGGCGCGGATCGCGAGGACCTTCGCGGCATGATGCTCGACGATGTCGATCGACTCCGGGCGTTCATCGATGATGTGCTCGAGGCCAACCGATTCTCGTACGCGCGTCCCGGCATGCTCAACTTGAGCGACGTCTTCCTATCCGAGCTCGCCGAGGACTGCGCCGAGTCGGTCCGCGCTCGGCAGAGGCTCCAGCCGGAGGAGGTCCTCATCGACGTCGACCCCGATCTCGTAGTGAGTACCGACCGCGCCGCGCTCGAGATCATCGTCAAGAACCTCATCGACAACGCGGCGAAGTATTCGGGTCACCCCGCACGAGTGGAGGTGACCGCCCGAAGGGAAACCGATCGCAAGGTCCTGCTCGAGGTGCGCGATAACGGCATCGGCATCGATCGAAAGAACCTCAAGCGGGTGTTCCATCGTTTCTATCGGGTTGAAGACCAAGAGGTCCGCACGCGGCGCGGCACGGGTCTCGGCCTCTTCGTCGTATGGGCGCTGGTAAAGCAGATGGGTGGCAAGGTCGAGGCGCTCTCCGACGGTCGCGGACTAGGGACGACGATACGCGTGGAGCTTCCAGTGACCCAAGCGGTGAGCGCAGCATGACGAACAACGATTCTCAACGGCTTCTCGTCGTCGAAGATGAGGACCACCTCGCGGCGGGCCTGAAGCTGAACCTCGAGCTCGAGGGCTATCGCGTCGATGTGGCAGCGAACGCCAAAGAAGCCGGCCAGCGCCTGCTCAATCCCGCAGGGTACGATGCGATCGTACTCGATGTGATGCTTCCAGACATCAACGGATTCGATCTGTGCAAGAAACTCCGCGAGGCAGGGAACTTCATTCCGGTGATCATGCTCACCGCGCGCTCTTCCCCGGATGACCGTGTTCGCGGCCTCGAAGCCGGGGCAGACGACTACATGGTGAAGCCCTTCGAGCTCGGCGAGTTGCTCGCACGGGTACGTTCGATGCTTCGGCGTCGCCAGTGGGAGCAAGCCGCGGGCAACCACGTGAAGGCTTCCACGCTGTCGTTCGGTGAGGCAGAGATCAACTTCGACACGCACGAGGTGAAAGTCGCAGGTAAGACAGTCCAACTGACCCAACTCGAGCTCGACCTTTTGCGCTACTTCGCTGAAAACGCAGGCCGTGTGTTGAGTCGCACCGAGCTCCTCGAGCGTGTCTGGAAGCTCCGGAACTATGGCAACACTCGAACCGTCGACAATTTTATCTCACGCCTTCGGCGGCGTTTCGAGAACGACCCCAGCGATCCGACGCACTTCCTTTCCGTCCGCGGCGCAGGCTACAAGTTCATCGCGTAGACGAGCTTTGACACAACTGTGACAGAAAGAGGACTGAACCATGACGGTGCCCACAGCGTGCGTGGGATAGCCTCGCCGGTATGGAAACAACGGCAATCGCGGCCAATCCGGGAACCCCCAATTCGCCGTCTCGAGCTCAGACGTGGCTCCAGGCCACACCCTTCATCTTGTCCCACGTAGCCGTGCTTGGGGCGATCTGGTCCGGCGTGACCTGGTCGGCGGCCGTGCTTTGTGTCGTGCTCTTGCTCGTTCGCCAGTGGGCCGTCACCGCGGGCTACCACCGATACTTTGCGCATCGCACCTACAAGACGAGTCGCGCGATGCAGTTCTTTTTGGCGTTCCTGGCTCAGACGAGCTCTCAAAAGGGCGCCCTTTGGTGGGCTGCGCATCACCGGGTGCATCACAAGCTTTCAGACCAGCCGGGCGATGTGCACTCACCGGTCCAGAGCAGCTTCTTCTACGCGCACGTTGGTTGGGTGTTTGACGACGCCACCGTCGAAACCCGTTGGGACAAGATCCGAGACTTCGCCAAGTATCCGGAGCTTCGCTGGCTCGATAAATACTGGGTCGTGCCGCCGACGATCTTGGCGGTGTTCTGTCTCTTGGTGGCGGGCTGGCCAGGCCTCTTCATCGGGTTTTTCTTGAGCACCGTGCTCCTTTGGCACAACACCTTCCTGATCAACTCGCTCACCCACATATGGGGGAAGCGCCGCTTCGACACCGGGGACGACAGTCGAAACAACGCATTGACGGCTTTTCTGACCCTTGGGGAGGGGTGGCACAACAATCACCACCACTACCAGTCCTCATGCCGCAACGGCTTCTACTGGTACGAAATCGATGTGACCTATTACGTGCTCAAGATGATGAGCTGGGTAGGGCTGGTGTGGGACATTCGTGAAGTCCCCGACCACGTGCTCGAAGAGGGCCGGCGCCGCGCTAAGGGCGAGCAAGACAAACTCGGCGAGCCGGTGAACCAAAGCTCCACCGACGACGAGCTCAGTCTCGCGGCCTGATCGATTCTATCGGACGGCGACTCGGCGAAAGCCTAAAGCCACCATCTCAGGATGTGCGCCCACCAGGGCGCAGGTTTTCGGCTGGGCTGCCAATTGTGCTCTTCGCTACTCATAGGGGCCTCCACGGGCAAAGACGAACCCCGAGGTGCGATACTACACCCAAAACAGGTTGGTTTCCGAATTGTTTCGTACGCTGACTACTGAACATAAAGCTCACGCCCGTCTCCCTCGACATAACCCTTGAATTTCGCGGGGATACGGAGGAGGTCCCGACGGACGGCGGGCCGGATGATCGAGACGAGCACGCCGTCCCCGATGTCGACCATCGCGCCGAACGAGACGAGGGTCTTGCCGCCCTTCCAGGGTCGGGCCCGGAGGAAACCCCAGCCGGCGCGGAGCTCATGCGCCTGCGAGAGATCGAGGCGAAACATCATGACGCGCTTTTCGGAGTCGAGCGTGGTCTGGAGCACGTATTTGATGTCGATGGGGCCCCACTGCTGGCGAATCGCGAGATCGATCTCGTCGCCATTCCGGCCCTTTACGGTGCTCTCAGTGGCGAGCGGGATGATGCGCTTGTAGCTCGAGAGGTCCTCCATCGCCCGCCAGGCCATTTCGACGGGGACGTCGACGATTTGCCAGCTCTGCCCACCGATGAGCTTCAATCTGCCTCGCTGCTCGTTTTGCGGTTTCATCACGAGCTCGCCGGATTCGAGGAGTTGTTTGTCTTCTGCGGTGAGTCCGCCCGCCTTGGACTCGGAAAGCGAAGCGGTGCCCGGGAGCGCTATGAACATACACAGCGACGCGGCGAGCCCGGTCAAAATTGACCACGGCCGGCGTTCCTGTCTATGTCTGGCGTTAGTCATGCGCATGGCTCGGGTCCTCGTTGCAGTGTTTGTATGTATTGGGTGTGCCAGTGCGAGCGCCCAGTCCAACGACGATAGTCCCACTGAGACCATTCAAAATACACCCTCAAATACCACATCGGCGGCGTCGGCCAAAATCGATCGAAGTGACCGAGATTACAGCCTTCCCGCCTGGACCTCGGTATTGCCTCCGATGCTCGCGATCGTCCTTGCGCTCGCGTTCCGCCATGTACTGCTAGCTCTCGTCGCCGGTGTGTGGCTCGGGGCCTTTCTCCTGACCGATTTGTCGCCTGTCAGCTCGTTCGCACGATTGCTCGATACGCTCGTAGTCGGCGCCGTTGCCGATCGCGGGCACGCGTCGATTCTCGTATTCACCTTGTTGCTCGGGGGCATGCTCGGGCTCATCACGCAAAGCGGAGGGGCCAAAGGTCTCGCGTCATGGGTGCGAAGCGACACGGGGAGTCGACGGCGTGGACAACTCACGACCTGGTTTCTCGGTCTCCTGATTTTCTTCGATGACTACGCGAACTCGCTGCTCGTGGGCTCATCGATGCGCCCCGTGACCGACCGCCTTCGAGTCAGTCGCGAGAAGCTAGCATTCTTGGTAGATGCCACGGCCGCACCCGTATCGAGCCTAGCCCTGATTTCGTCGTGGATCGCCGTCGAGGTCGGTTACATCGAAGACCAGTTCGTGCACCTCGGGATCGAACGCGACGCGTACGTGACGTTCATCGAGACGATCCCCTATCGTTTCTACCCCCTGCTCATGTTGTTGTTCGTCGCCTGGGTGGCGCTCCGTGGTCGTGACTTCGGGCCGATGCTCAGGGCGGAGAGGCGTGCCGTCGAAGATGGGCTGCTCTTACGTCCGGGGGCTCGTCCGGCTTCTGACTTTCACGACGAGGCCGTCCCCGAAGACGTTCCCGGCCGGCCCATGAACGCCCTGATTCCGGTCGTCGTGGTCGTACTGGTGGCGGGGGCCGGCATCTACTTCGACGGACAGGCCAAGGTGCTCGCCGCGGGTCTCGAGCCTTCGCTCCGAACGATCGTGGGCGAGGCGAGCTCGATCTCGGCGTTGCTCTGGGCCTCGGGTGCAGGGTGTTTAGCAGGGTTGGCGATGTCGCTGTGGAGTGGAGCGCTAACGTTGAGCGGTTCGATCGATGCATGGATGTCGGGCGTGCGTGGGATGCTTCTCGCGGTGCTGATCTTGGTGTTGGCGTGGGCGCTCGGTGGCGTATGTCGCGATCTCCATACGGCCGAGTTCTTGATCGGGGTTGTCGGCGATTGGCTGACACCGATGTGGATCCCCGCAACCGTGTTCGTGCTAGCGGCCGTCGTGAGTTTTGCCACGGGCACGTCCTGGGGGACGATGGCAATCCTGTTTCCCCTGGTCGTCCCCCTCGCGCACGAGATCGCGCCTGGCAGCGAAGGGATTCTACTGGGCACGGTGTCCTCGATCCTTGCGGGTTCCGTTTGGGGCGACCACTGTTCTCCGATCTCGGACACGACGATCCTCAGCTCCATGGCGACGAGTTGTGATCACATGGATCACGTCCGTACCCAGCTGCCCTACTGTCTCGCGGTGGGCCTCGTGAGTCTGCTTTGCGCTGAAATCCCCGTTGCGGCGGGTTGGTACGGCCCGTGGACGGGCCTCGCGGTCGGAGCGACCGTGATGATCGTAGCGTTCGAGCTAATCAGCCAGCCTGTCGTCCGGTAAACGTTTCGCCACGAGCTTGCCGGAGATCAGCTGCTCGCGGAGTAGGCGTTTGAGCGTCTTGCCACTCGCTCCTTGGGGGAGAGCGTCGATGAGGGCGTATCGCCTCGGGACTTTGTAGGGCGCGAGGCGCTCCCGCGCCCAGGCGTCCAGCTCCTGCAGAGCTACATGCGTGCGTAGCGCGATGACGGCGACGACCTCTTCACCGTAGTAGTCGTCCGGTTCACCGATGACCGCGATATCGCGGACCGCGGGGTGCGAGCCCACCACGCTCTCGACCTCGAACGGATAGACGCTGTGTCCGCCCCGCAAGATCAGGTCCTTGCTTCGGTCGACCACCGTCAGTCGCCCCACCTCGTCGACGAACCCGATGTCTCCGGAGTGAAGCCATCCGCCGCGCATAGCGTGGGCGCTGGCGGTCTTGTCGTCGAGATACCCTGCCATTACGTTTTGACCACGGACGAGGACCTCTCCACGAGCGCGCGTCGGGAGAGCCTCTCCGTTTTCGTTCGCGATCCGGACTTCGACGCCCGATACCGGTTGCCCGACCGATCCTGGCGCCGCTTCGTCTGGGGGCGCGTTGATCGTCGAAAACGTGGCTTCCGTAAGCCCGTATCCCTGACGGACGGTGGCGCCGAGACGTTCCTCGGCCCGAAGTCGGCTATCCTCGGCGAGCGGCGCGCCCGCGCTCATGCACCAACGCAGCGAGGGCGGAGGCGCTTGGCCGGCTGCGTTGGCCCACGCGATGAACATCGTCGGTACCCCCGGAAGCCAGGTCACCTCGTGCTTCGTGCACAGGTCCAAAGTTTGCTCCGGGGAAAAACGCGGAACGAAGACCGTGCTCGCGCCAGCATAGAAGGGCACGAGCAGCGTCATACGAATCCCATACGAGTGCGTCAGTGGCAGGGTGCCGAGGACCCGATCGCGATCCGAGAGCGTGAGCGTGTGCTCGACGAGAGCGGCGGTGTGAGCGCCGAGCGAACCATGCGTGATGCAAACGCCTTTGGCCGCCCCGGTCGTGCCCGAAGTGTAGAGAATCATCGCCAGCGCATCGGGTTTACACGTGACCGGATACATCTCTCCCCGGGCGTTCTTGATCGCTTCGTCGACCCGTATGATCTCCGTGTCGGTGCCCGCGCGTTCTTTGCTCTCGTGTGACAGATCGAAGTGCCGGGCGTCGCTCAGAAGCGCTTTGCATCCCGCGTGTCCGAGGCGAAATGCGATCTCGTGTGAGGTCGACATGACAGGAATCGGGAGCGTCGTGCATCCGGCATACACCGCACCAAACCAAGCCGCGACGAATTCGAGCCCATTGTCGGTACATACTGCGACCCGGTCGCCAGCGCCCAGGCCTTGCGCAACGAGGTGCGCCGCAACTCTGGACGCCTCACGGTCGAGCGCTTCGTAACTGCGTGCAAGGTCGCCCCGGCCCGAGTCGATGATCGCCGTTCGCGTGGGATCCCGTGTCGCCCAGCGATGCAGAAAGCTTCCGACGTTGGCGTCCATCGCCGCGAACCTAGCACGACTGTCGCCACTGGACGGCGTGCCGTCCCGGGTTACGATCGGTCCTATGCCGACCGCAAGAGCGATTCGAATTCGTGAACCAGGAGGACCCGAAGTGTTGGAGATCGGCGAGATCGAGCTCCCGGAACCGGGGCCCAAGCCAAGTTCTCGTACAAGTTGAAGCGGCGGGGTTTGAACCGCGCAGACTGTCTCCAGCGACGGGGTTTCTATCCCGCCCCGCCCGGCGTCCCAGCCGACGTGCCCGGGCTCGAGATCGCTGGCGTCGTCGAAGCCGTTGGCGCCGAGGTCGAAGACTGGGCGCCAGGCGATCGCGTGATGGGAATCGTCGGTGGCGGCGGGATGGCCGAACGGGTCGTCACCGAAGCCCGCGAGCTGATGTCCGTTCCCGAGGGGCTCTCGCTCGAACAGGCGGCTGCCATCCCCGAAGCGTTTCTCACCGCGTACGACGCTGTCGTGCTCCAAGGCGGCCTTCTAAAATGTGAGTCGGTATTGTTCCACGCCGTAGCAAGTGGTGTTGGGACGGCGGGAATTCAGCTCGCGGCGGTGGTTGGGGCCACCTCGGTCGGGACCTCGCGAACCGCCGACAAGCTTTCGCGCTGCTCGTCGCTCGGCCTCGACCACGCCGTGATCGTCAAAGACGGCAGGTTCGCCGACCAGGTGTTGGGAGCCGTGCCGGGGGGTGTCGACGTCATCCTCGACACGATTGGCGCGGCCTACCTTGCGCAAAACATCGAGGTCATCGCGAAGAAGGGTCGTATCATCGTGATCGGTCTGATGGGCGGCGTGAAGGCCGAGCTGTCCCTCGGCGCCCTCCTCGCCAAGCGCGCATCGATCCGTGGGTCGGTACTGAGGAGCCGCACAGCCGAGGAAAAGGCTGAGCTGACCGCCGCGTTCTCTCGCGAGATGCTCGGCAAGTTCAAAACCGGCGAACTGCGACCGATCATCGACGACGTGTTGCCGATGACGGAGATCCAGACAGCCCACACGCGAATGGATGCCAACGAGACCTTCGGAAAGCTAGTGCTGAGCTGGGCCTAGGCGCCAGCGCCAGCGCCAGCGTCAGCGCCAGCGCCAGCGTCAGCGTCGGCGCCAGCGTCACTGTAGTGCCGCCGGCAGGAAGAGGACCTCTTCCCCTCGCCGGGATACCCAGGCGACACGAAAGCCGGCGCGCCGAAGCCTCGCGACGATGTCCTGAGTGTCAGCTTTCGAGTAGGAGGCGAAGCGGTGGTGGAACTCGACGAGCAATTGCGGTCGCTGCTCCTCCAGGATCTGCATCGTCTTGTCGTCTCGGAGCACTTCGTATTCCGAGCCCTCGATATCCATTTTCAGCATGTCGAATCGGGTCACGCCAGTTTCGCGCATGGTGGTTTCCAAGGTGCAAAGCATGACCTCGATGGCCTCGTCTTGCAGATGTCTGGCGCGGGAAGTGCTGCCGGAAACGTGCCGCGGTTTCCTCGGAAGATAGAATGTACAGTTCTCGTCCTTGGCGCCGAGTCCCGACGGGTAAACCCTGAGCTTGTCGCTGGCGAACGGCTCCACGTACGCGAGTGCTTTCGGGGTCGGGTCGAATGCGTGCACCGTGCACGAGTACTTGTCGATGATCGCCTCGTCGAATGTGATGTCCTCGCCGATGCCGAACGACAGAACCACGCTGTCCGCGCTCAAGCTGTCGGCGGCAACGGCCCAGCCACCATAGTCGCTGCCGTGGAACTCGAGGGGGACGTCGACGTCGGTGTAGATGTCCGTACCCCGCGTGCGCCACCACCTTTGCATCGAGTTCAGCATTCGGGCCCTTCTAGCAGCTAGGCGACCAACCGGCCATTTCGAAGAACGCGTCCATTGCGCGTGCCCAGCGCTCGCGGGCTACTTCGGCCGTTGCATTCGCCAGCGTCCACTGGCGAGGTGCGTACGATTGGGTGTCGAGCGAATGGAGGAAGGCGCCGAATTCATCGTGCAGATACCGCGCGTCCGAAAAAGCACGTTTGGCAGAGATGACGCAAACGTCCTGTGGTCGCCCGGAGTCGCGCATCAGTCCCACGTCGGTGAACATGCAGGGTAGATTCATCGCCATCGCCTCATTGCAGACGATGCTGTTGCCCTCGTATGAACTCAGATGGATGAACGCGCGTGCCTTACGCATGCGGTCCGGAACCTCCTCTGGCCTGCAAGCAAGTGGCTCGAACGTCCAATCCGGGTATGCGTTTTGAAGCTTTGGAAGGAGATGCTTGCCCTTGTGACGAGTCCGCGCGTCATGGAGAACTAGACGCGATCCGTGGTTGTCGAGGCGGCCATCGAAACGCTCGACATCGATCGGGTGGTAGATGACCTCTTCGGTGCGGGTACCAAGTGATTCGGAAAACGCTTTCGCAATCCACTCCGCACAAGCGACCCACAGAGTGTTGGGTCGGCGAGAGGCCAGCCACTGCTCAGTGGCCATCACGAGGCGGCCTGGCGACTTGGTCGCCCGTGCCTTCTCCCTGGCGAAGCCGTGTTGGAACCCAATCACGGGAATATCCTTCGGCCAGTCCCGCACACGCTGGTTGTCGCAAATGACCGGGATGCGCTCGCGACGAACGCGATCGAAATCGCGATCGCGTGGGGTCATGAACTCGACCCGTTGAAACGAGAGCGCCAGATTGCGGGCAAAAGTCTCCACACCGCCGGTTGTTGACCTCGGGTCCTTGCCACCGTAATGCACAACTGTGAAGCGTAGCTTGTCCATACGAACGCGACGCCAGAGGAGGCGGCGCCTGCCTCTTACCCTGCGCGCCAAAGTAGTGCAATCGAACGTCGGCGCGCACCGTTAGTTTCACGTGGCCAAGTCCGTCGAAGCATACCGAGCTGGAATTCTCGTCTATGGGCAATTTGCGGCCAGGCTCGCCGAAGTGCTGGTCCCGATTGTCGTGGCTCGACTCGTCTCGAAGACAGACTTCGGGCTCCTGGGTGAAGTTTTATTGATCTACAGCACCGCCGCAGTGGTGCTCACGGTCAACCTGCCAGCCGTCTTGTCGTTCTACTTGCCAAAACGACCCGACGAGGAACGGTACGCGATCACACGCCGCGCGCTGAATGTGATGCTCGGGATCGCTGTGGTGTGTTCCGTTGCTCTGATCGTAGCCGGCTTGTTCGCGGGCTCGGACGGCGACGGCGTGCTCGGACATCTATGGGCCGTCGCGCTGTATCCGCTGGGAGACATCCCCTCTCGTCTTCTGCCGAACCTGTTGATCCTCGAGAAGCGGGCCAAAGCAGCCGCTGTGGCCGGCGCGGTGCGGGCTGTCACCCTCTTGGTCGCCGTCCTCGCTCCCTTGACACTTGGCTACAGCGTTCAGGCCGCCTTCTTTTCGTTGAGCATCGTTGGGTTGCTCTTGGGCGTCGGGACATGGTGGGTCGTTCACCACATCTACCGGGGAATCGCCGCGACGACCTCTCCAATCAGCACTCGGAAAATGATTTCGTTCGCGCTACCGCTCGGCGCTCAGGAAATAGTCGCGAACCTAAACAATCACGTCGACAAGTATCTCATCCTGTTTTTCTTCAGCGAGGCTGTCTATGCCGAGTATCAAGCCGGCAGCTGGCAAGTCCCCTTGATTCCCAGCCTCGCATACGCCATCGGCGTCGCGTACGCACCATTGTTCGCCGTCTTGTACAAAGAGGGTAAGAAGGTTGCGGCGATCGAGACATGGCGACGCCAGGCGCTCGGCAGCATGCTCATCGTCGTCCCGCTCGCCGCGATCTTCGTGGTCTCAGCGGAGGAGATCATTGCATTGCTGTTCCCGGCCGGCTACGCGCCAGCGGCAAACGTGCTGCGCATCTACTCGATCTTGAGCATGGGGCGCATCACCGCGTTTGGTACGATCATCGTTGCGGCGGGCCGTCCAAATCTCGTACTGCGGGCCAGCGTCGTTTCCTTCCTCGCAAATGTAGTCATCAGCACGCCGCTGGTCATGACGGTGGGTTTCCTTGGCCCCGCCCTGGGCACGCTGATCGCGTTCATTCCCCAGGTCGCCATTTACATGTATTTCATGTCGATCTGCTCGGACGTTTCGATGCGGCGAACGTTTCCGATGAAGGGCTACCTGCAGACTTTGGCCATCTGTATTCCGGGCTGCGCAGCCGCCGTCGCGATCAAGCTCAACTGCGATTGGGGCGCGGGTGCGTTGCTCGCCGCCGAAGCGGCGACGGTTGTTCTGTCATTCGCAGTAGTCGGCACCCTCACGCGGCGCATCCTCGGCGACGACTGGCGCTTCGTCGCAGACTGGGTGACGCTACGCAGTCTTTCACGCGCCTAAGCCGGGGACACGCTAGCCCTCCGCACGGGGTATCTGAATTGAGTCAAGCCATGAAGATCACAGCCTTTGCACTGCTGGCGCTGCTATTCGCCGGCTGCATCAAGACCGACAAAGAACGGGCCCTCGCCAACGGCGCGGAGCCTCTGAGCAAGCAGGAGGCCCTGGAGCTGTTCACGGGCAATACCCTGGTGGGGATCATCCCCCAGTACAGCATGAAATACGTCGTCTACTACGACGCGGACGGACGCATCAGCGGCCAGATCAGCGGTCCGGTCAAAGACGACGCCCGCGGCACCTGGCGGGTCAACGATCAGGGCCAGGTCTGCAGTGACTGGAACAAGGAAAGCTGGAGAAACAGTCCGGCCTGCAACACGTATTACCGGGAAGGTGATGAGTACAAGGTCTTCCAGGACAAGGGCGGGATCAGCTCGGTAGCCAAGATCGAGAAGGGCAATTCCAAGAAGCTCGAAATACGCACCGATCTGGAGATCGCCAAACTCGGTGGCGCCCTAGAGCAGCTTCCCGTGGAGTACCTGCGCGAGAAGGTCCCGGGCAACACGGTGAGCGGCACGCTCAAGGCATTGGGCGACGCCGAGTACCACGTCTTCTACAGGGACGATGGCACAGTGTCGGCCAAGATCCCGTCCGCCGACGAGGAGGACAAGGGCGCCTACCGGATCACCGATGAGGGCAAGGTGTGTGTAACGTGGAGCCGCTGGCAAGACCAGAAGGAGAGTTGCGGCCACTGGTACCTCGACGGCAAGACGATCAAGATCTTCGATGACGGCGGCAATCTGGGCGCCGCTGCGAAGCTCCGCCGGGGAAACCCCGAGAAGCTCCAATTCTGAGCGAGGAAGGCAGAACTGATGCAGAGTGCTGAACCGCGCGCGCCGGCAGAGAGCGCTGCGGACCGGGAACGGCTCACACTGAGCACGCGCCTGGCATTCAGCATGCAGGGTTTCGTGGCCGCCGCCATGGCGGTGTTGGTGGCCGTCTACATGGGCAAGTTCTACGTGGACGTGGTCTTACTTCCCGCGGGGCTATTCGCCATCGCCATCGCCGCCGGTCGCGCACTCGACGCCATCACCGATCCCATGATGGGCTACATCAGCGACCACACCAACTCGCGATGGGGCCGCCGGAAGCCTTGGATCTTTGTCGGCGTCGTGGGCAATGCGGTGGTCTTCTACCTGATGCTGACGCCGAGCGCGGGGCTCTCGATGGGTGCGGTGATGTGGTGGTTCCTGTCCTGCTACGTGATCAGCTTCCTGTTCGTCACGGCGGTCGCTGTTCCGCGCACCGCTCTAGCGGCCGAGCTGACTCTGGACGCGACGCACCGAGCTCGACTCTTTGGCACGCTTGCCTTCTTCGTGGGCCTGGGGACGGTGGTGGGCGCCATCGCGCCGGTCGTGATTGGCAGTCCGCCCCCAGGCATGACCGGATCCCGCCTCTTCCTAGGGCTGACCAACGACCCACGCTACAAAATGGCTTTGCAGGCTGGCGCTTACGTGGTCGGCTACCTGCTTCTGAACTTCTGGTTCCTGTTCAAGATCAAGGAGCGCAAGGAGTTCGCGGGCCGCGGTGAGACCCCCTTCGTCCCGGGCGTGCGTCGGGCTCTGCGCAACAAACCCTTCCGTATCATGTTCGTCTCCCACGTGATCACGGCGATTCCGGTGGCCATCCCAGCGATGCTCATGCCCTTCTTCGTAGAGTACGTGCTGAAGGCGTCGCCGTTCTGGACGGCCATTCTCATCGTGGCGTACCTGAGCTCGGGGGTCTTGTGTTTGCCGCTGTGGATGAAGCTGGTGGGACGCATTGGCAAGCTGCCCGTGTGGTTGCTCAACGCCTTCATCGGAGTGACCGGGGGCATCTCGCTCTTCTTCGTGGGCGAGGGCGATCAGATGACGGTGCTCTTCATAGAGCTGTACGTGGGGATGCAGTCCCAGGTCTGGTTGTTCCTCGGCGGTGCGATGCACGCGGACGTGATCGACTATGACGAGCTCCACACCGGCAAGCGCCGCGAGGCCCAATTCAGCTCGCTGTGGTCGATCATCCCCAAGTTCGCCCTGATACCCGGCGCTGCCATCCCTCTGGCTGTCCTCGGAGGCGTCGGTTACGTGCCCAATCAGGATCAGAGCCCGGAGGTTCTGCTCACCATGCGGGTGTTGTTCGCGCTGGTGCCGGCTGCTTTCAACTTGGTGGGGGCGTCGATCATGTGGTGGTACCCCTTGAGCGAGAAGAACCATCGCAAGATTCGCGAGGGGGTAGCCCGGCATGTCGAGGGTTTGGATGCGCTAGACCCGATCACGGGCAAGACGCTGAAACCGATCATGCGCCGAAGCGTAGACGAGGAGACCGGGTGGTTCTTGGACTTCTTCTCAGCCCGCGAGCTGGCCAGCTACGTGGCCAAGGGCACGCCACCTCTGCTGGGTGTGATTCTGTGGACGGTGGGTTGCGGCGCCCTCTCCGTTGGCTTCGCGTTTCTGGCATGGACACGAATCGAAGGTGTCGATGCCGACCCCGGACCGTTGCCGACCCTATCGATCGTCGCCGCCGGCCTCTCGCTGACGGGTGCGATCTTCCACCTTCTGCGCATCAAGCCCGCCCGCAAATTCGCGGATTCGCCCCAGGACAGGAATGTGGTCGAGAGTCACCTTCGCGACATCTAGTTCTTAGTCATGTCGCTTCCGGGATCGGCACGGGGCGCTTGGACCAATAGGTCGCAATTGTGAGGCCCGAAATCAGGTGCCAGACGCCCCACCAAGCGGCGATGATCGCCATGCCGCCGAGGCCGTCGAAAAAGCTGAAGATGAGGACCAGAGCCAACGCCGAATTCTGGATCCCCACCTCGAGCGAGATCGCGCGGGCGTCGTAGCGGTGGCAGCCGAGGCCCCGCCCAGTCCAATAGCCGAGGGCCAACCCCATGGCGTTGTGGAGCGCGACAGCAAAGGCGACGTAGCCCACGTTCTGTAAGAAGTGTTGCCAGTTCCCTACCAACGCGCCAACCACGAACAAGCCGAAGGCCGTGAGGGAGAAGATCTTCATCGGACGACGGAAGCGGGCCGCTAGCAATGGCTTCTTGGCCGCGACCAACATGCCCGCCGCGAGAGGAATCCCCAAGATGATGAGGATCGTTTTGAACAGATCGAACGGATCTAGGTTCACGTCCTTTAGGATCGCCGCGGTTCCCGAATTCAGGCCACCCCAAAACGCGAGGTTGGCTGGCGTCATGATGATCGCGAGGGCGGTCGAGATTGCCGTCATGCTCACGCTCAGCGCTGCATTCGCTTTGGCGTGGTGGGCCAGGAAGTTCGAGAAGTTCCCGCCGGGGCATGCTGCGACCATCATCATGCCCAAGGCGATCGAAGGCAGCGGGTTGATGATCAGCACCAACACAAATGTCATGGCGGGCAAGAGCAGAAACTGAGCGCCCAGTCCGATGAGCGGACCGCGCGGGTCGCGCACCACTCGCTTGAAGTCGTCGACGCGGATGTCGAGCGCAACGCCGAACATGATCAAGCCGATCAGGATGTTCAGGACCGCCAGCGTCGCCGGGTTGAAGTTGAGTTGGACCTGGTCGACGGCGTTCATTGGGGGTGTCTAGAGCTTCAGCGCGCGCTTCACGTAGTTCGGTAGGGCGAAAACCGCTCGGTGAACCTCTTCGTTGTATGCCTTCGACCCTTCCACGATCTCGGCTTGCCGCTCCTGGATCGCTCTAAGCGGCTCACCGGTGTCGGAGCACCAGGTCCAGCTCCAGGTACCCGTACCGTAGAGGGGTACCGGGCCCATGTACGGATGCACCTCCGCGAAGATGCCGCGTAGCTTGTGTTGAGTTTCGACGAACACGTCCATCATCAGAAGTGGTGATGCGCTCTGTAGAGCCATGACGCCGTCGGGGGCGAGCATTCGCTTGCATCCCTCGTAGAAGGCTTGATCGAAAAGTACCGCGCCCGGACCGACGGGATCGGTTCCGTCGAGAAGCACGACATCGTACTCGGGATCCTTGCTCCGCTTCACGTACTCGATTCCGTCGATGAACCGCACGTCGAGTCGAGGGTCATTCCAAGCGGTTCCGATGCTCGGCAGGTACTCCTTCGACGCGTTGACGACCATCGGGTCGATTTCGATCATCACACACTCTTTCACGTCGGGATGTCGGAGCACCTCGCGTACGGTCCCGCCGTCGCCGCCCCCGATTACGAGGACCCGTTCGATGTCCGGAGCAGTCGTGAGCGGCGGGTGAACGAGCATCTCGTGGTACAGAAATTCGTCGTACTCACTCGTCATGAAGACGTTGTCGATGATGAGAACCCGCCCGAAGCCGACCGTGTCGATCACCTCGACCTTTTGATAGGGGCTCTCGCCGGAAAAGAGGGTCTCTTTGACTCGAAGGCCGAGTCGCGTGTGATCGTCGAAGGTCTCGTCGTACCAAAGGCCCACAGGTTACAGCCCGAGCTGGAGTTGCTGGGCACCTACGAATGGTAGCTCCATGGGTTCATGCTGTCGCGCCACGAGGAGCTGAGTGCCTTGATGACCGAGGGCGGCTTCGGCCGAGGTGCGCGCGAGCCGAACCGAGTTGTTGGTCTTCGAGAGGTGCATCAACACGACCCGTGCCGGCGTGTGTAGAAGGCCGGCTAGGAGGTCGCTCGCTTGCTCGTTGGACAGGTGTCCGAGAGAGCCGGCGACCCGCCTTTTGACGGCTGCAGGGTAAGGGCCGATCCGAAGCATCTCCGGGTCGTGGTTGCTTTCGAGAAGGAGGGTGTCGCACCGGCTCAAGAAGCGCGGCAAGTCTTTCGGAACGTGGCCGAGGTCCGTTACCAGACCGATCGTGGTGACCGGTGTTTCGAACACCAAGGCCGTCTGAGGCGCGTCGTGGGGAATGGCGCGACTGTGCACCGTGATGTCGCCCACGTGAAACGGGCGCCCCACGATGAAAGGGCTCGTTTCGATCGAGGGACGCAGCCGGAGTGACCTCAGGGTGACGGCGGTCGCACGAACTGGGCATCCCCATCGTGTCGCATACACCGAGGCGTGCGCCGCGTGGTCGGTGTGCGTGTGTGTGATGATCACCGCCGAAACGTCGGGCGCCCCTCGCCCGAGCGTGGCGAGCCTGGCGACGAGCTTTCGGTGTGAGAGACCAGCGTCCACGACGATGCTCGCCGTGTCGGATTCCAAGAGAAGCGCGTTCCCCTCGCTCCCGCTCCCGAGGATCGTGACCCGCACATCCGACCTAGAGCACGGCTGGGATCGCTTGGCAAGACTGTTCACTTGCCACCGGCGATTTTAGGGGTGAGAGTTCGGCCGTGAGCGAGGATAGCAACCCGGAGTACGACAGCCTGCTCTTCGTTTCCTTTGGCGGGCCCGAGCGACGCGAGGACGTAGTACCGTTCCTCGAAAACGTCGTGCGAGGCAAGAACGTTCCCGAGGAACGACTCGAAGAAGTCGCGGAGCACTACTACCATTTCGACGGAAAGAGCCCGCTCAACGATCAGAATCGCGCCTTGATTGCTGCCCTCGAGGAGGAGCTGAAGGCGAACGACATCGACCTTCCGATCTACTGGGGTAACCGCAATTGGCAACCCACGTTGGGGGATGCCCTGCGCCAGATGAAGGAAGACGGGAGGAAGCGCGCGCTCGCCTTCGTGACTTCGGCTTACAGCAGCTACAGCGGCTGTAGGCAGTATCGCGAGAACATCGAGAAGGCCCGAGAGGAAGTGGGCGAGGGCGCTCCCGAGGTCGACAAGATGCGCGTGTTCTACAACCATCCAGGCTTCATAGAAGCCAATGTGGACCGTTTGCTCGAGGCTCTCGAGACGCTTCCCAAGGAGCGTCGGGAAAGCGCGCGTATTGCGTTCAGTGCGCACAGCATTCCGTGCGCCATGGCCGAGACGTCGGACTACACGGACCAGCTCGAGGAGACAGCTGCCCTCGTCGCCGAGGGGGCGCACAACGAGCGCTGGCAGCTGATCTACCAGAGCCGAAGTGGCCCCCCGCACGTGCCGTGGCTCGGCCCCGATATCTTGGACCATCTCGACGCCCTCTCACAGATCAACGTCAAGGATGTCGTCGTGGCGCCGATTGGGTTCCTTTCGGACCACATGGAGATCGTCTGGGACCTCGACATCGAGGCGCGAAATCATGCGAACAATCTCGGGATCACACTCACGCGGGCGCCCACCGTCGGAACGCACCCCGCTTTCGTCTCCATGATCCGCGAGCTCATCGAGGAACGCCTCGGCCGAACCGATACCCGGCAAGCGATGGGTAAACGTGGCCCCGCGCACGACGTGTGCCCCCCCGATTGCTGTCAGTACCAACCGAGAGCGTCCCGCCCCCCCGGGCCCTGATCGTAGTCGTAGTCGTAGTCGTGGTCGTGGTCGTAATCGTGGTCGTGATCGCGTGATCGCGTGATCGTCGTCGACCACGACCACGACTACGACCACGATCACAAGGGACCACGATCACGACACCCCAAGATCACTCCGGGTCGGCGAACGAGGGATCGCGCTTCATCATGTTGGCCTGCACGGCTTCCATTTGATTCGGGCTTCCAAGTAGCGGGAGTTGTAGCTCGGTCTCGAGCTTTAGCGCGTCGGCCCGCGACAACCCGGGGGCGTCATTTAAGAGCTTCTTCGCTGCTCGAATGGCGTGTGGCGATTTCGTGGCGATGACCTCGGCCATGCCGAGGGCCTCCTCGAGAGGATCCGCGCAAACCTTGGTGGCAACACCGAGCTCGACCGCCTCGGTCCCGGACAGGATTCTGCCCGTGAAGGTGAGCTCCTTTGCCACATCGATTGGAACGAGGCGAAGCAGGGTCTGCGTAATGCTCATGTCGGGAATCAGCCCCCACTTGATCTCCATCACCGAAAGCTTCGCATCTGGCCTGACGTAGCGGAGGTCAGCGCCGAGCGCGAGCTGCAAGCCGCCACCGAACGCGACCCCGTGCACCGCGGCGATCACGGGCGCCGGGACTTCCTGCCAAACCCATGCAGCGCGCTGCGCGACATTTGCCGGGCTTTCGCTGCCGCGGTCGAGCAACTTCTTCGCACCCCCCTCTACAGCCATGAACGCTTGGAAATCGAGGCCGGCGCAGAAACCCTTGCCCTCGCCGTGTAAGACGACCGCGCGAATCGTGTTGTCTGTCGCCAAGCGCTTCCCCGTATCGATCAACGCTTCGAACATTTCGGGGTCCAGGCCGTTGAGCTTACCGGGGCGCGAGAGGCGAACGGTTGCCACGCCATTATCGATGGTGAGTTGGACTCTGTCGGACATGCAACCTCCTGTGGGACGTATCAGTCGAAGACCACTGTCTTGTTGTCATAGACCAGGATGCGATCGTCAAGGTGCCATCGCACCGCCCGCGCCAACACGAGCTTCTCGAGGTCGCGACCCTTGCGCACGAGATCCTCCACGGAATCCTTGTGGGAAGAGCGCACCACGTCCTGTTCGATGATCGGTCCGTCGTCCAAATCTGCAGTGGCGTAATGCGCAGTTGCACCGATCAACTTCACCCCGCGTTCGTAGGCGCGGTGGTATGGCTTGCTGCCCATGAAGGCTGGCAGGAACGAGTGGTGGATGTTGATGACTTGGTTTGGATAGGTCCGGAGGAAGTCTTCGGTGAGGATTTGCATGTAGCGGGCCAGCACGATTAGATCGACGTTGGCGGTCTGCATGAGCTCGATCGCTCTGTCTTCCTGAGACCGCTTGGTCTCTTTGGTGACGGGAAGATGGTGAAACGCGATCCCGAACTGCGCGGCGACCGGTTCGAGATCCGCGTGGTTGCTAATGATGAGTGGGATGTCGGCCGCGAGCTCTCCGGACCGCTGCCGCAAGAGCAAATCGTACAAGCAGTGGTCATACTTCGAGACGAAGATCGCCATTCGCGCTCGCCGCTTGCCGTCCGCGAGTCGCCAGCTCATTCCGAAACGGTCGGCGACTTCCCCAATGGCCGTCTCGAGACTGGTCCGGTCGGTACGTAGCTCCGAGAAGTCGAACTTGATGCGCTGGAAAAACTGGCCGGCAACTGGGTCCGTGTGTTGGTCAGCGTCGAGGATGTTCGCACCGTGGCCGTAAAGCACCTGCGCGAGTGCGGCGACGAGGCCCTTTCGGTCGGGGCAGCAAACGAGAAGTGTGGCGGTCTGGTCCACGGCGCCACGTTCTAGCCGTTGAGCAGGCGTTCGCCAAGCGGTCGGCGGCTATCGGCTGAGGCGCTCCATGGCGTCGCCGAAGATGTACACGAGTTGCAATACGCCGGCCGTCGCCCCGAGCACGGCTCCCGCGAGGATGAGCTTCCACTCGTCCTGTTGAAACGCAGGCCTCAGCACGCCCTCGTAGCTAACCCGGTCGAGCGCGGCCATGCGGCTTTCGAGCTCTCCTTGAAGGTCCACCGCCTCGCCCGAGAAGGTATGGAAAAAGCCCCCTGGCTTCGGCCATTCCCTCTGGATTCGTTCGAGCAATTCGGCGCGTAGCGCAGGGCGTTTCTCCGCGGGAAGCACCATGGCGGCCATCGGGTGAGCTTCGTACTTGTCGATGAGCTCGCCGACCCGTTGCTCGACGATCTCGTTCATCCGCGTTGCGCCGGGGCTGTCCATGACCGAGTGGACGATGTTGTCGGCATTGAGCACCTTGGTGGCCACCGTTCGGCCAAACGCTTCGGCGACTTCTGCCTGACGCTTGTGAAAGAGCCCTTGCACGGTCATCGGACCGATCTTCACCGCCTCACGAGGCTGAAACACCAGCTTCAGAGCGATCCAGTTGGTCAGATAGCCAACGCCGAACCCTGCGGCGGGCAAGATCCACGGCGCCGGATACAACACCCACACCACCATTTGAACGATGCCGAGGAGGAACCCGAAGTAGAGTCCTGAACGCTCGATGAACTTGAACTCTTTGCGGCCGACTTCGTAGAACATCTCGCCCATGAGCGCTTTGTGGCGCTCCATGGCATCGAGAATCGTCTTTTCGATGTTGAGGATGTTGTCGATGTCGTCGGCCATGTCCATCGCTATGGCGCGTGTGACCTCGACGATCTCGGCGCGCACCTGAGCACGCACCTTGTTCTGCATGAACTCGCCTGCATTGTCCCAGAGGAGTTTGGCGTGCTTTGTAGCGATCTCGTCGATCACCTGTTCGGTAATGTCGTCGGTGACCGCGCCGAGCTTGCCCTCGAAGGCCTCCGCGCTGAAGCTCGTATCGAAGAGCTGACGCAACGACAGAAGCTTCCCTGTGATCAAGGCGTTCGACATCTTGGCGAGTCGCAAGGCATTGGCCGGGATCACGCCTTGCCATCCCAAGTAGGGAGGGATGCCGATGAACTCGACCGGATGGAACATCATTTTGATGGCGACGACATTCGTGAACCATCCGACCATGGCGCTGATCACGGGGATCAGCAGGACGATCCAGTTCTCTTGAATGCGGGTCAGCAACTCCATCGGCGAGTCATCGGGGGGTGTAGATGTGCATCCAGTACAGCAGGAGCGCGATCGTCTTTCCGTCTTCGATGTGCCCGTCCTTCAACATGTCGCGTACTTGCCACACGGGGAGGGGGAAGACTTCGATCTCCTCGGTTTCGTCGAGCGCTTGCGCGGTCCGCTCGAGCTTGGTGGCAAGATAGCCGTACATCCTCTCGTTCAGGATCCCAGGCGAAGCAAAGAACTCCGTGAGAGGTGCGATCCTCTTGGCGCGGTATCCCGTCTCCTCTTCGAGCTCTCGCGCGGCGCACTCTTCAGGGGGTTCGCCTTCCTCCAGTGTCCCAGCGGGCAACTCCCAAAGTGTTTTGCCGACCGTCCGACGCAGATTTCGGATCAGCACGACCCGGCCATCGTCCAGGACAGGCACAATCACCGCAGCGCCCGGGTGTTCGACGACGTCTCGTATGATCTCGCCCCCGTCGGGAGCGTCGAACCTCAATCGAGCGACGTTGAACTTCGCAGCCTCGAGCAGCAGCTCCCGCTCCTTCATGGCGCGAATAATGGCCGACTTCTTGCCCGGGTTCACCTCAATTTGACTGGATCGGGATGGATCGCCATTGTGGGGACGTGCGGCTCGGGAATCCATGGGGCTCGCCGTTGGCGGTCGTTTTCGTGGGGTCGGCGCTGGCTGGGGTGTGGACGCTCGGCTACGGCGCTGCCACCACGTCTGCCGACGCGACGGCGAAGGCGCCTGCCGCGATCGACGGGACCGGAGTCGTAGAGGCTGTGAGATCGGCTCAACGTATGGGCCCTCGTCTCCTTCAACCGCCGCCTAACGACAAGTTGGGGCTTGATATCGGAATCGAGGATCGCGACGGCCAGTCGATGAAAGCCCTGCACGACGCATTGGCTCGGGCGGGGGCTGGCGAAGGGCAAGCACGGTTGGTGTTTTTTGGGGCTTCCCACGTCGCGAGCGACCTTTTCACCGGCCACATCCGCCGTGAGCTGCAAGCCAGGTTCGGTGATGCAGGTCACGGCTTCGTCGTGCCCGTGCATCCTTGGCAAAGCTATCGACACAGAGACATCAACATCGACAGCGATGGGAAGCGTTGGAAGACTCATCGCATCCGTGTTGGCGACTCTGATGTCGAACGGGTTGGAATTGCCGGTGTTGCGATGGCGAGTAGCCGTCCCGGGTCGTTTGGCTCAGTCAGAACCGCTGTGGATGGCGAGTTCGGGCGGAACGCCGGCTTTTTCGAGCTCTACTATCTAAAGACACCCCATGGAGGCGATCTGGATGTCCTGATCGACGACCGAAGAGCTAGGCGGATTTCGACGCGCGCTTCAAAAACCGAAGCCGGCTACGCGACGTTTCGGGTCCCGGACGGACCTCACAGCTTCGAGATTCGGACCCTCAGCAAGCGCCCGGTATGGCTTTTCGGCCTCACGGTCGAGCGCGACCATCCGGGGGTCGTCGTCGATACACTTGGCATCAATGGGTCGCGCGCGCGCTATCAGCTCTTGTGGGACAACACCCTCTATCAGGAACATCTTCGACGTCGTAACCCCGACCTGGTCGTCTTGGCCTATGGGACGAACGAAAGCGGTGATGAGTCGCCTTTGCAAGACTACGAGCGCGACTTGCGTGCCGTCGTTCAGCGCATGCGTGACACTGTCCCCGATGCGTCCTGCCTCTTGATCGGCCCGTCCGATCGTCCCATGCAGGTCGAGGAGCGCGTCTTCGAGGATCGCTCTCGAACCGCGGAGGTGATCGAAGTGCAGCATCGCGTTGCACTCCAGCATGGGTGCGGCTTCTTCGATCTCGTCGCGTTCCAAGGCGGTGCGCTCTCGATGGTGCAGTGGGCTGCAAGCGATCCCGCCTACGCTTCGCAGGATCACATCCACTACACGCGCCTCGGCTATCAGCGGTTGGGCGAGGTACTGCTCTCTGCGTTGCTCGAGGGAATGCCGGCTTCGGGCGACTCCGGTGCCGGGATGGGGTCTTCGGTCTCGGCCGACGCGGGGTCCTCCGATGCGCCGCTGGCCAAGTAGTCGGCGAAGCCCGCCAGCAGAGCCTTGTAGAACATGTTGCCGATGACCTCGTAGCCCGCGGGTGTAGCGTGTCGGAAGTCGCTCATCGCGAGTCGGGGTCGCGCCTTGTACCACCGTCGCATCGCGTCCTGTCCGCCCATCGCCTCCCACGTGTTGTAGAAGGCGCAGCCAGCCTCGAAGGCGGCCCGACGCTGAGCGGCGACGATTCGCGGGATCGTCTCCATCGTTCGGATGCGGCCACGCTGGCGTGAAGCTTGGTCGAGCGGGGCAAACACCAGGCAACCCAAGTCCTCGCGTCCCTGGCGGACATGAGCGAGGACTCGTACGTAGTCTTCGTAGAAAACCTCTTCGGTCTTGTCGTCGCTGGCCTCGTTTCCGCCGAAGCCCAGCACGATGAGGTCGATGCCGCGTTGTCGTAGTTGTCTCGCGAGGTGTGCCTCTTCGAAATTGAGAAGCCGATTGGCGCGTGCCCCGACCAGGCCGAGCGAGTCGTAGACCACCCCTGGCCCATCTCGTTCGACGACCACGCCATAGAAATGAACCGGACCACCCTTCGTGTAGCGGAAGTAGAGTTGATGCGGCCCATCGGGGGCTTCGATCGAGTAGACCCCATCGCCGAGCTCAGGCGCTTTGGTCGAGACCCGCTCCCAGTCGCCGCGGTCCAATCGCACGGAGAACGTTCCACCGCGTGGCTGCTCCTGGTAGTAGATATCGAAGCGCGATGCATTGGTACCGAGCTCTCCACGTTGAGCGGTGCCGACGCGGGCCCATGCGCCTCTCTGCGCCCTCGATTGAACGCCACCATACCCGTAGTGCCCGTGACGATCTTGTCGACGCGCGACTTCACGCGTAATCCAGCTGTCCTCGTTGGACGACACTCGGACACCCCGATGCTTGTAGGGGATGTATCCCTTTGCCGCGATGACGAACCCGTGTCCGGCGTCACCGAAACGGCGTTGAAGCCGCTCACGGACCGTCGATGTGATGAGGTCGGTTGCAATGTTCGAATCGCCGTAGTGACCGACTCGCGTGATCGCCCCAGCTTCTTCCTTCGCCGTCTTTTCGAGCGCGCGGTAGAAGGGGGCCATGCCGCGGCCTGTTGGGTCCTCGACGAATATCGAGATGCCGGCGTACTCCGAAGGGTCGATCGCCACGCGATCTGAGGGCTTCTGGATCGGTTTCACGACCGCGGCAGCGCCCAAATTCCGGGCCACGGTTTCGCCGACGGTCTCGGCGAGCCGGTCCGTGGTGATCGCGCTGGTAGTGGACGTACGATACGAACCTCCATGACCGGCGAAGGCGGGAATCTCACCCCATCGCCCGAAAAGCCGCACGATCGGAATTCCCTCTTCACTCGGAATCCATGGGCGAAGCGCATGAAGCCGAGGTACGACATACGTCAGCGCGCAGGCAATCAGCATGAACGCCGTCACGATCGTGAGGTGCTGGAGGGGGCTTGGTTGCGTGAGCGTTCGTTTGGTCATCAGAATTGGAAATAGATGTAGGGGACGACTTCACTGGTTGCGATGAAGCTGAGCGCGAAACCGACACATGCGAGCGCTACCCCCTGGGCGGGCGCCGGCATGGCCATGAACCGTGTTTCGATCGATTCGAACCACCGCCTTGGCGTGTAGTGGGCGAGGAAAGTGACAACCAGCATGGCCCAAACCCCTGCGGAGACTTGAGCGACGGTGTACGTGCCGCTCCCGAGGCGTGCCGTGATGTCGATCGCGTTCTGAAGATCGGTCGCGCGAAACAGGATCCGAGAGAACACAACGAACTGCAGGGCCCAGAAGACCTTGAAGGCGTGAACCTGCCATCGATCCACGGTGTCACGAGTGCGCCCCGACCGACGATAGGCGAACCGATGAATGACCATCGCCATGGATTGGAGGATCGCGTAGCAGACGAACGTCCACGATGCGCCATGCCAAATCCCGATGAGAAACATGGTGAGCCAGAGGTTCCAATACGCCCGAACCGGGCCGACGCGTGATCCGCCCAGAGGAAAGTAGAGATAGTCGCGAAGCCAGGTCGAGAGCGTAATGTGCCATCGTCGCCAGAACTCTGCCGGGCTTGCAGACTGATAGGGACGGTCGAAGTTCCTAGGAAGCTCTAGCCCCATCAGCATCGCCGAGCCGCGAGCGCAGTCCGTGTAGCCGGAGAAGTCGCAATAGATCTGCATCGTGAAGCCGTACAAGGCGATGACGACTTCGGCTCCGGTGTAGAGCCCGGGCTGATCGAAGATGCGGTCGACGAGATTGACCGAGAGGTAGTCTGCGATCGCGACCTTCTTCACGAGCCCCGTGGCGATGAGAAAGAGGCCTCGAGTGACTTGTTTCTCGCGGAGCGTGATCTTGCTTGCGAGTTGCGGCAGAAGCTGTGAGGCCCGAACGATCGGACCGGCGACCAGTTGGGGGAAATAGGTGACGAAAACGGCGAACTGGAAGAAGCTGCGCGTGGGCTCGAGCTTCCGCCGATAGATGTCGATCGTGTAGCTGAGGGTCTGGAACGTGTAGAACGAGATGCCGACCGGAAGGAGCACGTCGAGGAAGGGTGGGTGCTCGATCGTGATGCCGAGCAGCAGGTGGAGGACGTCAGCCGTGGCTTGAGACGCGAAGTTGAAATACTTGAAGACGCCGAGGAGGCCCAGATTCGAGACGAGGCTCACGATGAGCCACCGTTTGCGGACCTTCTCGTCGTTACTCGCGTGGATCCGGAAGCCGACGATGTAATCGATCACCGTCGAGGTCAGGATCAAGACGATGTACGCCGGGTGCCACGCCATGTAGAACAGGCACGAGGCGAGGAAGAGGAACACCATCCGGAGCTGGGCGCGTCCCGCAAGCAGCCAGAAGCCTGCGACGGCCAGTCCAAGAAAAACGATGTAGTCGAGGCTGCTAAAGAGCACTGGTTCCCCTAGCCAGCATGAAGGCGCCGGGTTTGTAGCCGCAGCCGGGCCCGCACGCTAGAGCCAGGCGGCAGTTGCTTGACGGGGGGCTGGGTAGGGCGAAGCATCCGGGCCCGGAGGGCTCGATGAAAATTGACGGTTCGGTAGCGATTGTGACGGGTGGAGCTTCGGGGCTCGGCGAGGCGACCGTTCGTCAGTGGGTGAGCAAAGGCGGGCGCGCGGTCATCGTGGATTTGAACGTGGAACGCGGCGAGAAGCTGGCTGCCGAGCTCGGAGATGCGGCTTCGTTCGTAGCCGCGGACGTGAGTGACGCTCAGCAGGTCGAAGACGCGATCGCCTTCGGGACCTCGCTTGGCTCGCTTCGCGCGGCCATCAACTGTGCGGGCATCGGTATCGGTGCCCGGACGATCAGCAAAGACGGCACGCCGCATGACCTTGGTACCTTCCAAAAGGTCATCTCGGTCAATCTCATCGGCACTTTCAATGTACTGAGACTCGCAGCGTCTGCGATGCTCGAGAACGAACCGGAGGAGGGGGAACGTGGCGTCATCGTCAATACCGCTTCGATAGCGGCCTACGATGGCCAGATCGGCCAAATCGCGTATTCCGCGTCGAAGGGAGGCATCGTTGGGATGACCCTGCCGGCCGCACGTGATCTGTCGAAGGCGGGGATTCGCGTCGTCACCATCGCCCCCGGCACGTTCGACACCCCGCTCCTCGGTATGCTCTCCGACGAGATTCGCGCAGCCTTGGCAGCATCGATTCCGCATCCGAGCCGCCTCGGACGCCCTGACGAGTTTGGCGCGCTCGCCTGTCATATCGTCGAGAACAGCTATCTGAACGGTGAGGTCATTCGCCTCGATGGCGCGCTCCGCATGGCCCCCCGCTAACTTGCCAGCATTGCAGTGCGTCCTACAGTCGCCCGGTGGATGAGCCGGCGAGCGCGAAGGCACACCTGTTCGCCGTGCCCGCGCAGCGGCGCCGACGAATTCTAGGGCTCGCCCTTCCGATCATCGGAGGGATGCTCTCCCAGAACGTGCTCAACCTCGTAGACACGGCGATGGTCGGCACGTTGGGCGACGCGGCGCTGGCTGGAGTTGGGCTCGGTGGCTTCGCGAACTTTCTGCTTTCGTCGTTCGTGCTCGGACTGTCGGCCGGCGTGCAAGCGATGGCTGCGCGGCGGGTCGGGGAGGGAAGGCGATCCGAAACCGCGATACCGCTCAATGGAGGCTTGCTGATGGCCTTGATCATCGCGGTTCCCTGGTCGGCGGGTCTGATCAGCCTCGCCCCCGAGTACTTCCCTTGGCTGACGACGGATGGCGCCGTAGTCGAGCAGGGCGTTCCGTACTTGCGCGCGCGCTTGTTCGCCATGGCTGCCATGGGCATGAACTTCGCGTTTCGTGGCTATTGGAACGCGGTCGACAAATCGATTCTCTACATGCGCACGATCATTTCGATGCACGTGCTCAATATCTTCCTCAACTGGGTGCTGATCTTCGGCAACCTGGGCGCGCCGGAGCTCGGCACGACGGGTGCTGGGATGGCTTCGGCGATCTCCACCATATTCGGAACCGCGTCATACTTCATCCTCGGCCGCAGCTACGCCCGGGATGCTGGTTTCATGCGTGGCCTTCCCGACCGTTCGACGGTGAAGACCATTTTCAGGCTCGCGGTCCCAGCAGGATTACAGCAGTTCTTCTTTGCGGGGGGCCTGACCATGTTCCTCGCGCTGGTGGCCCGCATGGGGACCTCTGAGCTCGCTGCGACCAAGGTGATCATCGACCTGATCCTCGTCGGGATTTTGCCTGGACTCGGCTTCGGTCTTGCCGCCGCGTCGTTGGCCGGTCAGTCGCTCGGCCGTGGTGAGCTCGACGACGCCAAACAGTGGGGCTGGGATGTCACGAAGATCGCCGTCCTCGTCGTCGGTGCGCTGAGCGCGCCCGCGGTGATCGCACCCGATTGGATTCTGAGGGGTGTTCATCTACGATCCGTCACGTTGGCGATCGCCACCACCCCATTGCGCATCGTCGCCGCGTCTCTGTTCTTCGACACCGTCGGAATGGTGCTGCTGAACGCGCTGATGGGGGTGGGCGACGTGAAACGGGTGATGATGATCTCCACCAGCTTTCAGTGGCTCCTCTTCTTGCCCAGCGGTCTATTACCTCGGCCCCGTCCTCGGCTTGGGCCTCGTCGCAGTCTTCAGCGCCCAAATCGTGTACCGGTTACTACAATCGATCACCTTTGCATCGATTTGGAAAGCCGGGCGATGGCAGACCATCGAGCTGCACTGAGAGCCAGTGCGACCGGCCGGCACCCGATGGGAGATAGACTTCAACTCAACGACCGGGTAGCTTCACGAGATGCTGCGTAAGGTTCGGACCGCGATTGTGGGGGCTGGATTTGGCGGTATTGCTGCTGCTCATGCGCTCCAGCAACAGGGGCAGGATGACTTCGTGATTCTAGAGCGCGGCAGTCGCGTCGGAGGGGTGTGGCGTGCCAACATCTACCCGGGGATCACGTGCGATGTGCAGTCCCACGTCTACTCATTTTCGTTCGCTCCGAATCCGCGTTGGACACGGCGCTTTTCGCCCGGCGAGGAGATCCAGGAATACCTGTTGGATGTCATGCGTCGGTTTGATCTCGACAAGCATCTGCGAGTCAATGCCGATGTCGTCCGCGCGATCTTCGATGATACATCAGGGCGATGGCGACTAGAGCTCGACGACGGAGACACCATTGACGCCGAAGTCCTAATCAGTGCATGCGGCCAACTCACGCGTCCCGCCATTCCGAAGATGCCCGGCCTCGACACGTATCGAGGCGAGTGGTTTCACTCCGCCAACTGGCCAGAAGGAAAGATGTTCGACGGATCCCGGATCGCGGTCGTGGGCACTGGGGCCAGTGTCATTCAGTTCGCGCCGTCGATCGCGCCGGTGGTGGAGCACATGACGATCTTCCAGCGCTCGGCTCCTTGGGTGGTGGCCAAGCTCGACGCGGAATACGGGCGAGCGACTCGGTGGCTCTACGTGCGTTCCCCGCGGCTTCAGCGGTTCGCGCGTGGGTTCTGGCAGGCGTATCTCGAAAGTCTGGTCCCAGTGTTTACCCGCCGACCGCCGTTGCGAGCCCGGATCCTAAGCGCGCTCTTTCTCGGGCTGACGACGTTTCAGCGTTTTGTACAGCTTCGCGGCAACCGTCGGTTGATCAAGGCCGCCACGCCCGACTATCCACTCGGCTGCAAACGCGTACTCCTCACCTCCAACTGGTATCCGACTCTGCGTCGACAGAACGTCGACCTATGCACTTCGCCGATCCAAGAGATCGTGCCCAATGGGATAGTCACTGAAGACGGCACGCACCACGAGGTCGATACGATCGTCTTCGGCACGGGGTTCACAGCCACGGAATTCCTCGCCCCAATGGAAGTGTTCGGCCGTGACGGTGTGTCGATTCGAGACGTATGGAAGGATGGCGCCGAGGCGTTTCTGGGCATCACCGTGCCCGAGTTTCCAAACCTCTTCATGCTGTATGGGCCGAACACCAACCATGGCACCGGCTCGGCCGTCGAGATGATCGAGGTGCAGGCGAAATACGTGGCGCAAGCTGTCAATCTGCTCGCAAACGATCAGGCAAAACAACTCGAGGTTCGGCGCGAGGCGCACGACACATTCAAGCAAGAGCTCGAGGGACGCCTCAAAGAGAGCGTCTGGGCGGGCTGTACCAGTTGGTACGTGACCGAGACAGGTCGGATCACCAACAATTGGCCGGGCACGCCCGAGGAGTACCGCCAACGCACCGACCAGCTGAACGTGGCGGACTATTTGACCGAGTAGGGCAGTGCCATGTCATTGGGTCCATTTGATGCCAATCTCGTCCCCTGGGGACGAGATTCCATGCCTACTTGAACCAGGAGCTTGTGAACAAGGGGTTCGCGCAGCTGGTGTAGTTATTAACAGAACTGTTAATAATATGCCCCTCCGTCCCCAACGGTGCCCAGCAAAGTCACTTGTCGTACACATGAGGCGGTGTGTTGGAATCACGTGGCCCTTAGTTTCGACTTCGAATCGAAGGAAGGACGCCTCCTGGTCGACCGAAGTGCGGGACGACGGTTGACCGACCTTCTGGTTCGTTTGGAGCGGGGGCGACGAACTTTTCGCGCGCGTGATCGTAGAACAGGCAACCGATCTCGGTGGGGTCTTGGGCGTCGATGAAACGCTCGGCACGTGCAATCGCTTCAATCCATTGCGCTTTGAGGGCCTTGAGGTTTACCTCTTCGCTCAATCGCAAGCGCTTGAAGTCCTCTGGTTGGTACTTCCCCCGGCGTTTCAGAAGTAGTCGAGGTCGTTGCTGTAGCGCTTCGAGTTGGGGTGGAGGTGGAGCGCAGCCCCTTCCCGCAAGGTGGCTGTCTTCGGTCCGGTTACCCGACAGCAATCGCGCAACGCTCTCCTGGAAGCTGGTTAGCGGCATAGCCGGTTCGCTGTCTCCCAGGCTGCGCGGCCGCCGTGCTTGCGAAGCTCCGCCGCAACCCAGGGGATGTCGCTCAATGTGAGGACGTAGTTCGGATCGAACGACCAGAAGCAGCTTGCATGAAAGCGGCGGTATGCGCGGCGCGCTTCTCGAACCCGAACCATGTCCCTCGCGGTCTTCGCGTCCAGCACGCGACGGCTCTTCTGACCGCCGCGCTGGCCAATAGTGGACAGGTACTTCCGGACTTCGATGTTCATTGGCCAAATATAAGCCGCTTATGATAAAAGGCAAGTAAATATAGGCATATAGGCGGTAATGGACCCCCGCGTTAGCCTGTGACTAGCATGTCGGATTGGGTTCGCTGTTTTTTGCTGTCAATTGGCGTCAAGCGCCTCATACTGAATGCATGGCCGATTTCGCACGACTCAGCACTCGAATTGACGTCGAGCTCAAGGAAGTTCTCGACGCGTACGTCCGGCGATCCCGCATCCCGCAGCAGGATGTCGTTCAGATGGCCCTCGCTGCATGGCTTGAAGACGCCGAGGATTTGGAACTTATCGAGGAGCGCCGCAAGAGCGGTAAGTTCCACTCGCTTGAAGACGCCAAGCGGCTGCTCGAGCTTTGAGCAAGTACCAAGTCAGAGTCGAAGAAGGTGCACTCAAGAACCTCGCCAAGGTCGACCGCAAACGACGGAAGAAACTCTGGGAGGTCGTCGAGAAGCTCGCGGACGACCCATTCCCGCCGCGCTCGAAGCCGCTTCAAGCCGATCCGTCGCGCCGCGTCATTCGCTTCTCCGCGTATCGGATCATCTACGAAGTGATTGCCGACACCCTGATTATCCATGTCTGGGATGTCGACAACCGCAAGGACGTCTACAAGAAATACGACCGCCGGTAGCCGAACGGCCTCACCCGCGTCACAGCAAGTGCCAGCGGTTACCGCTCGAGCAGCTCATCGATGTTCCCTTCCCAGTCCTTTCCGTCGAAGTGAATGACGTCGAAGGTGCTGGGGTCGACTCCATCGAGGCAATAAACGTTGAGATCGACGCGGTCTGGGTGGGATCGCGGCCGGTAGAACGAATGGATCCCACAGTGACGGCAGAAATGGTGTTTCGCGGTGTGCGTGCCGAACGTGTACGTGGTGATCGCATCGGCGCCTCGTAAGAGCTCGAAGTCATTCTCGGGGACGATGAGGTGGAGGAACCCCTTCTTCGTGCAGATGCTGCAGTTGCATCGGATGGCTTCGGGTTGCGAAATTTTCGCGCGGAATCGGACGGCGCCGCAGTGACAGCCCCCTTCGACGACCTCGGGAGCTCTTGGCGTACTCGTCACTCGATTGGCTTCCCCGATGCACGCTCGAGGGTCATCCATGGCGCTCCGGCGACCAGGACTTCGATGACCTCGTCTTCGACGACCAGAACGGGCTGCGTCGTGATCGTTCCGAGCTCGGTGCGCCATACTGGCTTCCCGGAGCGAATGTTCTGTGCCGTGACGAACGCGGGATCTCCGCTTTGTGCTTCGTAGAGAACGCCATCGGCAAGGACGCGCGACGCCCCGGTGTTGCCCAGGTTCTCGGGTCCGCCAGGCCCCTCTATGGCCTTGAAGCCCACCCAAGTGATGAACGCCGCCAGCGCGACAAGCCCCAAAAGGACGGCAACGACCCGCTTCCCAGACTTGGTTTTGGTCACCACGGACGTGTTCTAGCACGGCGATTGCTGGTAGGCTGCGTTGCCCATCGGCAGGAACCGGGGAGAGTAGCTTTTTCGACGCAGCGACGTACTAGGCTTCGTGACCCTTCCCCAGCTGCGAATCGTTGCGGCGGCCGCAGTGACGCTGTCCTTCCTGGGGGCGTGTGGCTCGTCCGGAGGCGTTTCTGGGTCGAGCTCGAGTCCGGGTGCGGCAGTCGTTCCTACCCAACGTGGCGGGGCGCCGGGCGCTTGGATGCCGGCCGCCCGGGAAATGATGATCTTTGGTGGCATGGATCCGATTACCAACGACACGTTTTCCTTCGCTCAGGATACGAGTGACTGGCGCGAGCTTTCGCCACAGCTCGCAGGGCCGGTACCCGCCAGCCGTTGTCATCACACGCTCGCCGAAATCCCCGTTGCGGATCAGGCGATCATGTTTGGCGGCTTCTCGCGCGGCGGGCGCTTCAACGATACATGGCGTTTCGATCTCACCACGGAGACCTGGACAGAGCTGACCACCCAAGGCGCGACCCCGGCTCGGCGTTGCCTCCACGTCTCGGCTCTCATCGCGTCGCAGAGCGAGCTCGTCGTCTTTGGTGGCATTGCTGGCGGCGGCAGAGCGCCTGGCGACTTTTTCGACGATACCCACGTTCTCGATTTGGCTACAAGCGTGTGGATGCGGGTCGAGGGAAAGGGTCCGAGCGCGCGCGAGGGGGCGGTGATGGTGTACTCGCGCACGTTTGACGCGGTGTTCCTTTGGGGCGGGAAGGCCTTTGATCACTACCCCACGGAGCTATGGCGCTTCGATGTCGTCGAACGGGTTTGGTCGCAGGTGGGCACAGTCGGGGACACGCCCAAGGGCCGGGAAGATCCTATTTACTTTTGGGATGAAGAGCGCGATCGGCTCACGCTCTTTTCCGGCCGAAACGACAACGACCCAGCGGTGCTGTTCGATGATCAATACGAGCTCGACCTGGTCGCCCGCGAGTGGTCGCGGGTCGACACCGAGGTCACGCCACGCCCGCGATGGCGAGCTTCAGTGGCGGTCGATCCTGATGGTGATCAAGGTTACATGTTCGGAGGTTGGCAGGACTTTGGTGGTCGTGACGCCTTCAACGATACGTGGGCCTACGACCTCGAAAACCGCACCTGGACCGAGCTAACCGTAGAGTAGACCTCGCAAGATCGCGTCGGATGGCACACGTTGGCTCAGGCGCTACGCTGAAATCACTTGGTTTTTCGCGGGCACGCGGATTGCTTATCTTAGGCGCATATCAGGAGGATGAGGATGCGCAGTTTTGTGGTGGTTATTTGCTTGGTGGTGGTCGGCGGTCTCGTCGGCTGCGAAAACAATTCTGAGGTGACTCAGTACGAGGCCGCGCTTCGGCAGGCCCAGACGTGCGGTGAGGTCCTCGAAGCGATTCAAGAGGACGCGCTCGCAAAGGTGGACCTCGAGCTCAAGGCCCTCGTGGACAATAGCTCCTACGGTGGTCGCGGCGGGCCGGTGGCCTTTGGCGGGGTCGCTGAGGGTGGTGACGTCACCCTCGATTCAGGTGCCGCACCGACGGCCGCGGACGGGGAGGCTGCCAGCGCACCTTCCGGGGTTTCTGACACGAACCGCCAGGTGGCGAGCGTCGATGAGGCTGACATCGTGAAGGTCGGCGACGGTGGCACCAAGCTCTACGTGATCCGTGGCAACGAGTTTCACGAGTTCGACTCGTGGCCGGCGGCAGACACCTCGAAGGTTGCCGATCTCGAGATCGAAGGCAATGCCATCGAAATGTTCGTCGAAGGCGACCGTGCGGTCGTGTTCTCGAACGTGTATGGCGTCGAGGCGCTCGACGACGGCGATCTGTGCAACGGTGGGGGCGGGCCTGAGCTCGCGGGGATCGCTGCGGACGAGGCGTACTACTACTGTGGGCGCTCGTACGTGAAGACGACCGTCATCTCGCTCGAAGGAGATACGCCCGAGGCCATCCGAGAGATCTACGTTGACGGTTACTACACGTCGTCGCGAAGGCACGACAACATCGTTCGTGCCGTCATTCAAACCAACATGCAGCAGCCTCAGACGGTGCCGCAGCTTTGGGAGGTGTTGTACAACGCCGAGCCCTATCCGGAGACGAGAGAGCAGGAAATCGCGCGAGCTCGCCTCTGGGCTATGGTCGCGAAGGCGGCAATCCGCGAAACGACTCTCGACCAGTGGCTTCCCGTGTGGGGTGAGCGAATCGACGAGAAGGTTCAGGAACAGTCGCCTCAGTGCGCTGACTTCTACTCCCCGTCGCCTGGCTTCACCGACTACGGGATGACGCAGATCCTCGGGATCGACATCGTTGATGGCGGCGAAGCGACCATCACGTCGATTTTGGGTTGGGCGTCACAGGTCTATGCCAACGCCGAGACGTTGATTCTGACCCAGCCCGATTACGGTTGGTACGGCCACGACATCGATCACACCCGCACCGCCGTCCACCGGTTTGCGGTGTCGTTCGACCAGCAACGAACTCCGTATCAAGCCTCCGGGTTCGTGCCAGGCATCGTCAACGATCAGTTCTCGATCGACGAGCGCGAGGGCGTCATCCGAATCGCCACGACCCGGGAGACTTGGCCGAACCTCGGCCCCGGCGATGTTTGGGTCCCGTCGGTGATTCACAATTTCGTCAGCACCATGATCCTCGACGAGGGTCAGCTCACCGTCGCTGGCGCTACTCCGCCCCTGGCCGAGGGCGAGCGCAACACCTCGTCGCGGTTTATCGGGGACCTCGGATTCATCGTCACGTTCCTGCAGATCGACCCCCTGTTTGTCATCGACCTGAGCGACCCGAAGAATCCTAAGGTTCTCGCTGAGCTCAAGATCCCCGGCTTCAGCGACTACATGCACCCCCTAGGCGATGACCATCTGTTGACGATCGGCCGCGATATCGATGAGGAAACGCTTTTTGACAATGGCACGGCGCTGCAGATCTTCGACGTGTCGGACCCGACAAACCCCATGCTGAAATTCAAGGCGCTCGTCGGCGAAGGCTTTTCCGATGCCAACCATAATCACAAGGCGTTCAACTTCTATGCGGACAAAGGGCTTCTCGCGTTTCCGTTCGTTTCGTACGGGGGAGGCTTCTCGAGCACCCTCGAGCTTTGGGACGTCAGCGCCGACACCGGTTTCTCGCGACGCGGAAGCGTCGACCACTCGACCCTCGTCATGAACGGCTGCGACTGGGTCCCTCCTGTCGACGGTCCCTTCGAGACAGACGCCTTCTACTACGAGTGTCAGTACCTCCCCCAGGTGACACGAGGCGTATTCATCGACGAATACATCTACTCGATCAGCCACGGCGGCGTAATGGTCCACAACGTGGACGACCTGGAGACCGACGTAGCGACTGCGACGTACTAAAGGAGTTGGGCGTCTAGTTGCTTTGTGGCGGCCTTCGCTTGGGCGAGGCGGATGAAGAGGGGGAGCTCCTTGGAGCCTGCGACGTGCGACTGCAGCGCTTCGATGTCGACGAGTTTGTCTGTGCTGTAGGCGCGCAGAGCTTCTAAGATCGCTCGGTCTCGGGGGGACAGGGTCGCGAGTGCGATTGTGGTTTGTCCGAAGCCCAGCGCGAAGCGGGCCCAATCCGCTTGGTCTTCCGGCGCTATGCGTGCGTGCGCCAGTGTTTCGTGCAGGGTCGCGAGGACGGAGGTTAGGCTTTCGAGGTCGGCCACGTACCGTTGTCTCGCGAGCTCGATGAGCGATTGACGTACGTGTCCTTGTGCCGCGAGAAGTTGCAGTCGCAGGGACTGGGATTGGGGGTGAAGCTTGGATCCGCCGATCTCTGAGGCCCCGAGAATCGCCATCGCCTCATCCACGTGGCCGAGGCGCGCTTCGATTGTGGCGCGGGGTAGGGCGTAGTGAAGATCGCCGGAGACGAGGTCGCGCGTTTCTTCAGGCGTGAGCTGAACCGACCAGCCTGAGGGCCCGTCGTATTCGAAGCGTCCGTCCACGGGTACCTGCGTATACGTGGCGTCCAGCTTGCTGAGAGCTTCTCGATCGCTGGGGCCCGTGCTCGAAGAGAGCGCCCACCCGAGGTCTTTCGCGGCTCGCACCTGATCGGTGTGCACACACGTGCCCTCGGCGACTGTCTGCGCGTGTTCGAGAAACTCGAGTCCAGTGTTTCGAAGCCCGGCCCGCGTGCGTGCGATGCCGACGGCGTGGAGCGCGAAAGGGTTGTCTGGGTTTCGTTGCACTTCGTACTCCCAGAAGGAAGACGACGATGCGAACACGCGCGAGTGGAGCGACGTCACGACGGCGAAGCCGACGATGAGCATTGCGATTGCGATCGCACTCACTTTCCCCATTGCCGGTCGCCGGTCGAGGAGCCACAGAACACCGCGGGCCGAAATTGCGGCCACGCCCAACATCGGGAGATACAAGAATCGATCTGTGGTTAGATTGCGACTGCCCAAGTCGAGCAAGTTCACGACCGGCAATAGCGGGACCACGAGCCACAGGGCGTCCGCGAACACCGGACGCCACTCCTTTCGGCGAAGTGCTACGATCCCCAGAGCCGCAGTCGCCCCAACGAAGAATGCGCCGCCGATCCACCATGCTGCTGGCAGCGACTCTCCCGCTTCGCACGAATAGATCCGCATGCCGGGGAAGGCGGTCGGGTTCCAGGGCGCTACGACTTGCTGGGCATACAGTCCGAACGAAGCGAGAACCCGTGGCACTGCGTCGCGGACTTCGCCCAAGGGCAACTCCACGTCGACGATCCAAATCCGCGCGAGCAGGGCCATGACAGCCGGAGTGATCAAGGCTACCGATGCCGCTCGATCCCGTCGTCCGCGGATTAGAAATCGATCAGCCAACAGGAGCGGCGCCGCGATAACGGCAGATTCCTTCGCGAACAGCGCCAACGCGAGCAGGATCCCTGCAAGCCAGTTTCGCTTCGAGTCGAAAGCTAGCGCGCCCAAGAGCACGAGCGTGCACATCCAGAGCTCCGTGCTTCCCGAGATCCACGAAACGGCCTCGACTCGGCTCGGATGGAGCGCGAAAACGCCAGCTCCCAAGCTGATCGCGACCAGGCGATGGGCCTCGCTCCCTTTCGGTAGTCGCCGCGCGAGCCAGAAGAACGCCAAGACACAACACAGCAAGTGCAACGCGAGACTGACCACTCGGTATCCCAGGGCGTGAAGCCCAAAGAGCCGGTATTGGACGATATAGGCGAGCGTGACGAGAGGTCGGTAGAGGTGGCTGTAGGTCTCGTTTGCCTCCACCGCGTCTTTCGACACGTTCCAAAAATGCGTCGTAAGTGCCTCGCGATAGTGTTCAGGCCGTTGGATGTTCTCGTTGGTGCGGATGAGACCGTTGTCGTCCCAGGTAAACTCGTCGCTGAGCCCAGGGATGAAAACCAGAACGGTGAGAAGACCCAAGAGGATCAGCGCAGCGCCCCACCAACGTCGCGAAGCCATGTAGCCGATGTTATCGCATGGGCAGAGCAGGGCGGAAAAACGGGGTCACGCGTTGAATTCCGCCCTGAGATGCTCCAACCTCTCATGCGCCTCACTCCACTCCTCCAGCGATCGCTCGAGCTCCGCTTGGGCCGCTTGCATCTCTTGAATCACATCGTCCCGCCTCTCGGCGTCGTCATACAGCTCGGGCTTGCTGAGGTCTTTGGTGTGCTGAGCGATCGCTTCTTCGAGCGCCCCGATCCTCTTTTCCAGGGCGTTTGCGCGCTTCTCGAGCGGCTTGAGCTCGCGGTTCTGTTCCGCCCGGAGCTCGGCTTCCCGGCGTCTCTGTTCTTTACGAGCGTGCCTGCTCTTCTTTGAGCCTTCGGTCGTCACCGCAATTTCAGTGGCTGGGGCGACGTCTCGTTCCTGGCAGGACCACAGGTAGTCGTCGAGCGTGCCGGGGTAGCTTTCCACCTGTCCGTCGTGAACCACCCATAGCTTCGTTGCCAGTCGCCGGATGAACGCGCGATTGTGACTCACGAACAAGAGGGTGCCGTCGAACGTCGCAAGAGCGTCGGTCAACGCCTCGGTGGTTTGAAGATCGAGGTGGTTGGTGGGCTCGTCCATCAGCAGAACGTTTCCGGGCCGCACGAGGATCTTCGCCATGGCGACGCGCGCTCTTTCGCCACCGGAAAGCACCGAGACGCGTTTTTCTACCGCACGCTCGTCGAACAACAGCGCGCCCAGCACTGCCCGGACCCTCTCGGCGCTCGATCCGTCGCTCGAACGCATGACTTCCTGGAAGACTGTGTGCTGGAGGGTCAACGCTTCGGCGTGATGCTGGGCGAAGTACCGCACTTCTGAAAGCCCCGGGAGCTGCACGCGACCCCCTGTCGGCTCGATCTCGTCGGCGAGGATTCTGAGGAGCGTCGTTTTCCCTGCACCGTTGGGTCCGACGATAGCGATGCGATCGCCGCGCTCGACGGCAAGCGTGACTCGATCGAACACCACGAGGTCGCCGAACGATTTCGACAAATCATCGACCCGAAGCGGGACCCGTGGCCCGCGCGCGGTCGCCGGAAACGAAAAACGGGTTTCGCGCGCCGAGCGGTGCAGCTCGATGGTCTCCATCTTTTCCAACATGCGAACCCGGCTCTGGACCTGCGCAGCCTTGCTGGCTTTGGCCCTGAATCGTCGCACGAACTGCTCGAGGTGGGCCTTCTCTCGTTCGAGGTTCTTCGCTCGGTTCTCTAGAACCTGCCCTTCTTCTTCGCGCTGTTTCAAATAGCGATCGTAGTTGCCGCGAAACGTTCGAACCCCTTCGGGCTCGAAGCTCACGATCCGGTTGATCTGTTCGTTGAGAAACTCCCGGTCGTGGGAAACCAAGAAGAGAGCTTGGTCGTAGGCCCGTAGGAACTTCGAGAACCACGCTACCGAGGGCATGTCCAAGTGGTTGGTCGGCTCATCCAGAAGCAAGAGCCCTGGCTTTTGAAACAATAGAGAGGCTAGAACGGCGCGCATCTTCCAGCCACCACTCAACTCGGAGAGCAAGCGACCGTGGTCTCTCTGCGAGAATCCCAACCCGTGCAGGATCTGCTTGGCTTCATGTTCTGAGAACCGTGCATCGAGCTCTCCGATGTGCTCATGAAGGTCGGCCACGTCACTAGCGACGTCGACCAGTTCGGCCTCGTCTGCTCCTCCCGAGTCTTGAAGCGTTGCCAATCGTGACTCGGCGCGTTCGAGGGCGTCGCGCAACCTGGGCCTCTCGACCACACTGTCGTAGACGAATGAGAGAACCGGTTGGTCGGGGAATTTCACAATCTCTTGTGGCAAAAAGCCCACTCGAACTCCCTCGACGGTGGTGACCCGTCCACTGTCGGGCTCGAGCTCCCCAGCGAGCAGCCGCAACAAGGACGACTTCCCGGAGCCGTTGGGGCCCACGAGGCCGATATGATCCCCTTCGTGGACCTGCAGGCCCAGCCCGTCGAGAAGGGTGTCGCCTCCGAGACTCAGCGAGACGTTATGGAACGCAGCCAGTGTCGCCAAATCAAGCCTCGGGGGTGAGCTCCGAACGGATCTTGATCTCGTTGAGCAGGGTTCGATGCACGGGACACCGCGCGGCAATTTCAAACAGGCGTTCGCGTTGCTGCTGGGTGAGGTCCCCCTCGAGCTCGAGTTCCTTGTCGATCACGTCCACCATGCCGGAATCCTTTTCGGCGTCCTCGACATCTTTGGCGTGGACCCGATTGTGCCGGAGCTTGACCCGCACTCCCTCGAGCGGCCACTCCTTGCGCCGTGCGTACATTCGGAGGGTGATCGAAGTGCAAGCGCCGAGGCTCGCGAGCAGAAGCTCATAGGGCGTTGGACCGAGGTCGGTGCCCCCAGCCGTCAGCGGCTCATCCGCGGGGAAAACATGGCCCCGCGCTCGGATTCTTTGGAGGTATCCGCTCGACTTTCCTTCGACCACGACCCCGCCCTCGGGCGCATCTTCCGGAACTTCTTCGATGTCCTCTGGCAGATAGCGACCTACCCAGGCCTTCAACACTGTGGCCACGTAAGTCGAGTCTGCCCGGCGGCTGAGGAGGTGGTCGGCCCCGTCCAACGAAATGAAGCTCTTCGGGTGTCGTGCGGCCTGGAAGATCAATCGTGCGTTGTCGACATCGACGATATTGTCCTGCGGAGAGTGAAAGACGATCAGGGCCTTCTTGAGAGACCGGATCTTATCCGTGTTGCAATGCGCCTCGAGGTCGTCGAGGAAGGCCTTCCGAATCGTGAAGGGGCGGCCGCCGAGGTCTACTTCGGCTTCCCCACGCTCTTCGATTTCTTCAATCGATGCCCCGAATAGCCGAGCGACGTGCTGAGGCTCGACGGGTGCGCCGATCGTTGCCACGCCGACGACTTCTGGAATCTGCGACGCGGCCGCCAGCACGGACGACCCGCCGAGGCTATGGCCGACCAAGAGCGAAGGTGCGAGACGACGTTCTCTCAGCGCATTCGCGGCGGCGACGACATCGTCCACGTTGTGCGAGAAGGTGGTGCCGCTGAAGTCACCCTCGCTCTCGCCAAGGCCGGTGAAGTCGAACCGCAGGGTTGCGATACCCTGCGCCGCCAGCGCGGAACTGATTTGTGCGGCCGCCCTGCTTTCTTTAGAGCACGTGAAGCAGTGCGCGAGGATCGCGTACGCGATCGGGTCGACTGCCGGCAGATGGAATCTCCCTGCCAGCATTTGACCGTCACTGCCCGCAAACTCGAAACGTTCAACTTCCGTCATACAGCCTCCAAGGAGGCCCAATGTACAACAGCGGGGGGGTTAGCCCCCACACTATCGCCTATTCGGCGGCTTCGAGTTGGAGGGAGGGCTGGGCGGCGGGGTGGTCGTAGCCGAACTCCCGGAAGACGTCTCGGAGCTCGCTGTAGACTTCCTCCGGGGTCACGCCGAAGAAATCGAGCTCGAAGTCACGTGAGCTCTCCCAATCACGGTGCACTTTGACGGCTTCGTCGAGCTTGGCCTCGAAGGCCTTGCTGACCGGCATGTCCAGGCGATCGTACAAGTCGAGAATGGCCGCCTTTGGATCCCGGATGAGATCTTCGTAGCGAATGACGATGAACTGATCCTTCGGGATCTCTCGTCGGCATTCGAGCGCGTAACGGTAGTACTCGTAACCGAGACGCTTCAGCGCTTGGATCTCCTCGCCATCCGGACGGATGTTCGGCGAGTGTGTTTTCCAAGCCTGGTAGAACATATTCAAGAACGACGGGAGACCATCGACCGGATTTCGAACTAAGTACACGAAGGCCGCATCGGGAAACCGCTCGTACGCGGACCGCACACGTGGTGCGAAGAAGACGTTCTTGTTGAGGAAGCGTTTGCCGCCCGCCTCGTATACGTGGCGCTTGAGCGTGTTCTCGTACGAATCCATGAACGCAGCGCGCTGTTCGGGGGGCTGCCGATCGAGCCAGGTCTGACTTTGGAGATCGTCCATGAACGGAAACAGCAATCCAGACGTGGGCGACTGAAGACTCCAAAGCAGGGTGCACACATCCTCTTCGGGTTGGTCGAGGCTCAGAGGATGGACCTCCGTCCAACGGCTCGCGAGCGGGTTGTTGAAGAAATCGTAGACGCGGTTCAGCGCGCCGCCGACACGGGTCTCAGTGAACTTCGCGAGTCGCTTGAACGTTCGAGTGGCGGTGACCGACGGGAAACAGGTCTGGTAGAGCTTGACGGTGGCGAAGACCTCATCGTCCATGCTGATAAGCCGATGCGCGAGGGTCGTGCCGCTTCGCGGATTGGCGAACACGAAGACCGGCCGATCGATCTTCTCGTCTCGGTATTCGGGGTAGAGCACCTCGTCGAGGGCACGGAATGTGACCGTGACCTGCCGGAGGCCCATGTAGATGGGCGTAAACCAAGCCATGGTGATGAGACGCCCGACGGTCGGCTTCTTGAATAGGACGTTGCGAATCTCGCGAAGCCCCTCTTTGTTTATGTACATCGTGGTATTCGGGAGGGTAGGTGGATGTCCGTCCCCACGCGGCAAGTCTAGGGTCGGTCCACGAAATTGCAGGAAAAACCGAGTGAACGGAGGCGGAGCGAGGGCGAACGGTCGCTGCTTAGGGGCGAGCGGAGGCCCTCATTCGTCGGTCACGCAGCCCTCGGACGCCGACTTCACATTTTTGATGTACTTGTAAAGAGTCCCACGTCTCGCTTTGAGCGCCGGGGCTTTCCATTTTGCCTTCCGACGCTCCATTTCGCTTGCTGAGACGTCGACATCGATCGTTCTCGCCTCCGCATCGACGATGATGAGGTCGCCGTCCTGCAGCAGAGCGATCGGCCCGCCCTCCTGTGCTTCGGGCGTGATGTGCCCGATGATAAACCCGTGCGAGCCGCCGGAGAACCTGCCGTCGGTGATCAGCGCGACGTCTTGGCCGAGGCCGGCCCCCATGATCACCGAGGTGGGTGACAGCATCTCGGGCATGCCCGGTCCGCCCTTGGGTCCCTCGTACCGAATGACCACGACCTGACCTTTGTGGATCTCTCCCCGCTCCATTGCTGCGAGCATGTCTTCCTCGCAGTCGAAGACCTTGGCGCGGCCCTTGAAGTGCAAGCCCTCTTTACCCGTGAGTTTCGCCACGCTGCCATCGGGGGCGAGATTGCCGCGCAGGATCGTCAGATGCCCGGTCTTCTTGATCGGCTTTTCCCACGAACGAATGACATCCTGCCCGTCGCTGAGGTCGGGTAGCTCCGCGAGGTTTTCGGCGAGCGTCTTGCCGGTGACCGTCAGGCAATCGCCGTGAAGGACGCCCTTGTCGAGCAGGTAACGGAGCACTGCCGGCGTACCGCCAACAGCGTGCAGGTCTTCCATCACGTATTGACCAGTCGGTTTGAGGTTGGCGAGTAGGGGGATGCGATCGCTCGCCGCCTGGAAATCGTCGATCGTGAGCGGCACGTCGACCGCCCTTGCCATCGCGATCAAGTGCAACACCGCGTTCGTCGAACCACCGAGCGCCATGACGGTCACGATCGCGTTTTCGAACGCTTCGCGGGTCATGATGTCGCGGGGCTTGATATCTCTTTCCAATAGCAATCGTACTGCCGCTCCCGCGCGCAAGCACTCCTCGCGTTTGCCCGGGTCTTCGGCCGGCATCGAAGAGCTGTAAGGGAGGGACATGCCCATCGCTTCGATCGCCGAAGCCATGGTGTTGGCGGTGTACATTCCGCCGCACGCTCCTGCGCCGGGACACGAGTGCTCGATGATGTCGAGCCGTTTGGTCTCGTCGATCTTGTGCGCGAGGAGCTCGCCGTAGGATTGAAACGCGGACACCACGTCGAGCTTCTCACCTGCGCTGCCGCGCCCTGCCCGAATTGTTCCGCCGTAGATCATCAGTGCCGGTCGGTTCAAGCGGCCGATTGCGATCATGCATCCCGGCATGTTCTTGTCGCACCCGGGAATCGAGATGTTGGCGTCATACCAGTGCGCGCTCATCACCGTCTCGATCGAATCGGCGATGAGGTCGCGCGACTGCATCGAATAGCTCATGCCGTCCGTGCCCATCGAGATCCCATCCGACACGCCGATCGTGTTGAAGCGCATTCCGACGAGACCCGCTTCTTCGACTCCCTGCTTCACCACTTCGGCGAGGCCGTTGAGATGCATGTTGCAGCTGTTCCCCTCGTACCAAACCGCCGAGATGCCAACCTGGGCCTTGTCCATATCGGCGCGGGTGAGCCCCGTGGCATGAAGCATTGCCTGAGAGGCGCCCTGGGCGGGTGACTGCGTGATACGGGCGCTGTACTTGTTGAGCTTTTCGGACATCGGGAGCTGCGGAGTCTAGCTCCGGGGTAACCGCCGAGCCATGGCGCCACCTCCTTGACTCGGCCCGGCCTCGGTCCTACGCCTCTTCAAGAACTTTTGAAATAACTGAGCATCCCAAGTGTCCATCGCGGCGGCCAAACAACCAGAACCAAATGATTCCGAGCCTTTGTGGCGCGAGGCCGAGCTCGGGGCGGCAGACGCCATGGGGCGCCTGATGGAGTTTTGGGGCTTTCGGCGCCACATGGGACGCATCTGGACGATCCTTTACCTGTCTCCCGGGCCGATGACTACACTCGCCCTATCCGAGACGCTTCGTTTGAGTAGCAGCGCCGTCAGCCTGTCCCTGGGTGAGCTGGTGCGATGGGGCGCGGTGCGAAAAACGTGGGTTCCGGGTGAGCGGAAAGACTTCTACGAAGCCGAAACCAGCGTATGGAAGCTTCTTCGGCGGGTGTATGAGCGGCGCGAGCTGAATCTCATTCACGAGGCGATCGAGGCCTTCGCCGAGGCCCAACGGCGGCTCGAGGATGCGCGACCTCACCTCGCCCCAAAGGAGCGCCGTCGAGTCGATCACATGCGGAAGCGACTTTCCCACTTGAGTGCGCTATCACGGGCCGGCGAACGACTTGTGAAGCTCCTCGTGGCCGGGCGAATGATCGATCCAGCCGACCTTCGAGCAGCGGAAGAGCACGAGCAATGAAACGGGCAAGAGTCACCGGAGGCGTACGATGTCGCTCATAGCGGCGGTGCGAGCCGACTCGTCGTCCGACGTGCTGACCAGTCTGCAGGCGGTCTGCGATTCCCAGGGCTTGGAGGGCCTTTCCGCGCACCTCGCGGATCTCGCCGACCTCGTGAAATGGGACATGAGCGCCCTAGAGGATGCGATTCAGAGTTTGCCCGCGGGCGAGTCCGTCGTGCACAAGAGCGCCCATCATCTTCTCGACATCGCCGGCAAGCGCCTGCGCCCGATGTGTGTCGTGCTTGCGTCTCGATTCGGCAGCGGGCTCGACGATAACACTCGCGACTTTGGCGTTGCGGTGGAGCTCGTACACTGCGCGACCCTTCTCCACGATGATGTTGTCGACACAGGCGATCAGCGACGTGGCGAGCCCGCGGCCCGAACATTGTATGGCAACGCTGCATCGATCTTCGCGGGAGACTGGTTGCTGGTCGATGCGCTCCGCCGCGTGCGTGCCGCGGAAATGCCCGATGTGCTCGTCCGCCTTTTCGACATCATCGACGAAATGATTTTTGCCGAGGCGATTCAGCTGGACAACCGAGGTCGCATCGATGCTCGCATGCAGACGTACATGCGGGTGGTAGAAGGCAAGACGGCGGCGCTGTTCCGTTGGGCGATGTTCGCCGGCGCACGGGCGGGAGGCTTGCAGGGGGACGCGTGCAAAGCGCTCGAAGAATACGGACTGCACCTCGGTGTCGCTTTTCAACTGATCGACGACTATCTCGACTATGCGGGCGACGGATCGACGATCGGGAAGTCTCTCTTTGCCGACCTACGCGAAGGCAAGATGACTCATCCCATGATCGTTGCCCTCGAACGGGATCGATCCTTGCGTCCGGTGCTCGAAGAGCTGATCATAGGTCCCGCGGATGTCGTCCCAGAGGGCCTGCGCGTGCGCCTGCTAGAGACGCTCGAGCGGACGGGCGCCTTAGAAGCGACCCGCGAGCTCGCCATCGGAAAGGCAGAGGCAGCATGTCTGGCTCTGGCCGGCCTGCCCGAGAGCCGCGCGCGCGATGCACTTTTGACGGTGGCTCGCGCCACCGTCCACCGGGAGTCTTAGCGCGTGAACGAAGAAAGAGGCATGAATGTCTGACCAACCCTCGAGCGTGACGAGCCGAATCCCGGGTTTCTATCGCGAACGCATCGAAGAACGGCTTCGAACGATGATCGAGACCGGCTTGCTCTCTGAAAAGTCGGCGCTGCACCTCCGAGAGGGTGGGCGACTGACCCTCGAAGTGGCGGATCGCATGAGCGAGAATGTCATCGCGGTTCACGGCTTGCCCTTGTCGATTGCCCTCAACTTCCGCGTGAATCACCGGGATGTCTTGGTTCCTATGGCCGTCGAAGAGCCGTCGGTGGTCGCGGCCGCGTCGAATGCAGCCCGGCAAGTACGAATGACCGGCGGTTTCTTCGGTGAAGCGACCGCTCCGATCATGACCACCCAGGTGCAGTTCGACGACGTGCCCAATCCGAAGGAGGCCAAGGCGCGCGTCGAAGCGGAGCGAGAGCGGATTTTCAAGATCGCGGACCAAGCGATTCCGGGGATGGTGAAACGTGGTGGCGGCTGCCGCGACATGGACGTCCGCGTCCTCGACGAAGAACACGGGGTACTCGTCGTTCATCTCTACGTCGACGTTGGCGACGCGATGGGCGCGAACGTCGTGGACGCCGTTGCAGAGGCCGTTGCCCCAGAGATTCACGAGTTCACCAGTGGAACGGTTGGACTTCGCATTTTGAGCAACCTCCCGATGCGCCGCAGGGTACGGGTGCACTGTGAAGTGAGTGCGGACGTCCTTGGCGGCGCCGACTTGGCTGACGGGATCGTGAAGGCCAGTAGGTTTGCCGAGCTCGATCCCTATCGCGCCGTCACCCACAACAAGGGCGTGATGAACGGTGTGGACGCGGTTGCAGTGGCGATGGGACAGGATTGGCGCTCGATCGAGGCGGGTGCACACGCGTTTGCTTCCGTGACGGGCACCTACAAGCCGCTGGTGGTTTGGCGCCGCACTGAGAGCGGTATTCGCGGCGAGCTAGATATGCCTCTGGCGGTTGGGATCATCGGTGGGTCGACACGCGTCCATCGTGGCGTTCGCGCGGGCTTCGAGCTCATGGACGTGCAATCGGCGAGTGAGCTCGCCATCGTGATGGCTGCCGCAGGGGTAGCCTCGAACTTGGCTGCGCTCCGAGCGCTGGCCGGGGAGGGGATTCAGCGCGGTCACATGCGTCTCCACTCCCGAAAGCAGGAGGTGCAGGACAATGCGCGCCTTCCGACCAAGACGGTCGAACGAGGTGGTCAGTGAGCGAAGCGGTTCACCAGAGCCCGTCCCCGAATCCCGGCTCTGGGGGGATGTTCGACCAAATCGCCGGTCGGTACGATCTCCTCAACCGTCTGATGTCGATGGGAATCGATCAGTCGTGGCGCCGCAAGACGGTCGCGGCGCTGGAGCTTCCTCACGACGCGCGGGTTCTCGACCTGGCGACGGGCACCGCTGACCTCGCATTGATGATCGCCCGGTTGCATCTGGATGCCAAGGTCGTCGGGAGCGATCCATCGAGGCGAATGCTCGAAGTCGGCATCGAAAAAGTGAAGCGGGTCGGTCTTACGGATCGAATCGAGCTTCAGGAAGGCGATGCCCAGGCGCTGCCGTTTGCCGACGACTCCTTCGACGGTTGCTGTATCGCGTTCGGGATTCGTAACGTCCCCGATCGCAGCGCAGCGCTCACCGAGATGGCGCGGGTGACCAAACCTGGCGGTCGGGTCGCTGTCCTTGAGCTCTCCGAACCGCGTGTCGGTTTCCTGAGTCCCGTGGCGCGCTTTCACTTACGCGAGGTGATCCCTCGACTCGGCGGGATGCTTTCAGGCTCGCGCGAGTATCGATACCTCCAGCAATCGATCGCGGCGTTTCCGCCGTCCGATGAATTTGCTCGGCAAATGGGTGCGGCCGGGTTGAACGTGCTCGAAATCAAGCCGTTCACCTTTGGCGCTTGCACGTTGTTCGTCGCCGAACCGAGGGGAGCGTCATGAGGTCTCAGGGCGCAGCCTTTGCATTCGAAGGCGTTCCGACTCGGGAGGCGTCGAGGGCGTTTCTCGAGCGGGCGCTTCGCGGGCGGACCTCAGGCGCCGACGTGATCGTGACAGTCCCCGCGCCGGTGGCTCCGCCCGATGCGTTGCTCCGCGCTTTGCCGAACGAGGCAAGCATTCTCTGGGACCCACCGCAAAGCGCCGCGTCTTCGGGGCTTGGCGTTGCGAGGACACTTGCGCCCGACGCCACCGCTGTCGAAGATTTCTTCGAGGGCGCCCAGCACGTCGCTGCTGAAGCGAGCCCCGTTCCTCGTGTATTCGGGGGCGCGTCGTTTGCACCTGGCTCTGCGAAAGAGCCTCCCTGGGAGAGTTTCGGGGATGGGTTTCTCTTGCTTCCTACTTGGACCTACCACGTCGACGAAAAAGCATGGCTGTCCTTGGCGATCTGCGGTTCACAAGAGGCGGTCTCCGATGGCTTGCTCGACGTGTTCGATACGATCTGGGACGGCTTGGAGCGACCGATCGGTGTCATTCCGGCGCCCGTATCGGCACGGCGCTTGAACGGGGCTGACCAGGACGGTTGGTCGCGCCAAGTCGAAGAGATCCGCCGGGAGATCAAGGCCGGCCAGTTCGAGAAAGTCGTTGCCGCGCGTCACTGCGTGGTGGAGCTCGAAACCGGCGCTGGTTCCCTCGACGTCTTGAAGCGGCTCGAAGAACGATTCCCGGGATGCACGCGTTTCGCGCTCTGGCGAGGCAACGCGGCGTTCCTGGGTGCCACCCCCGAGCTCTTGATCTCACGTCGCGGCGCAGTCGTTCTGAGCGAGGCGCTCGCAGGCTCGACTGCCCATGGTGACGCAGCACGAATGATGGCGAGCAAGAAGGAGCAAGAAGAACACCAGTTGGTGGTCCGCGCAGTGCTCCGAGCTCTCGAGCCGTTTTGTGTGTCCCTCCGGTCCGCGCCGGAGCCGTGCGTTCGAGAGCTTCCGAACGTGTTGCACATGCAGACGCCCGTCGAAGGACGCCTTCGCGAGTTCACGCACGTGTTGACCTTGGTGCACGCGTTGCATCCGACACCTGCGGTTGGCGGCGTTCCCACGCGGGACGCGATCGATTGGATCGTCGACCACGAAGATCTCCCACGTGGCTGGTACAGCGCGCCGGTCGGTTGGACAGACGCAAACGGCGACGGGGAGTTTTTCGTCGCGCTGCGCTCGGGGTTGCTCCGTGACGGGAAGGCATGGGTGTACGCCGGTGCGGGCATCATGGCCGACTCCGATCCAGACGCGGAGTACGCCGAGACGGAGCTCAAAATGCAGGCGCTTCTAGGAGCGCTCCATGGGGACGGTCGCTGATCTACAGAGCGAGTGGGCGCGGCTCGTCATCGAGAGCCTCGTGCAAGCCGGCGTCCGTGATGCCGTCGTAAGCCCTGGTTCGAGATCTACGCCTTTCGTGATCGCCGCTTTGCAGCAAGAGGGGCTTCGCTGTGTGCGTGCACTCGATGAACGTTCCGGAGCGCACTACGCGCTCGGTCAGGCTCGCGCGACGGGACGCCCATCGTTGGTCCTGTGCACGTCCGGCAGCGCGCCAGCGAACTACTTCCCCGCGGTCGTCGAGGCCAACGAAGCGGGTGTGCCCCTCGTCGTGCTTTCGGCGGACCGTCCGCCGGAGCTCTTGGGCTGCGGCGCGAACCAGACGACCGACCAGATTGAGATGTATGGGACTCACGTCCGGCTCTTCGCCAACCTCGGCGAGCCCGACGGAGATCAGCTGAGGCTGCGAGCCGTCAAGCGACTCGTGACGCAGGCGGTAGCGGCCGCGCTGGGTCCAAAGCCCGGCCCGGTCCATCTCAACGCGCAGGCTCGAAAGCCGCTCGAGCCGATAGCGTCTGCGGAACCTGAGGCTGCTGCGGTGCACGCGCGCGTGGACGCGCTCCTCCGGGAGCCGCTGACTCAGCTTCACCGCGCCGCAGCGGCCGATCCGTCGATCGTCGAACAGGTGGCTCGCGCCATCGACGCTGCGGCGCGACCGGTCGTTCTCTGCGGGCCCGCTGACGTGCAGCAAGGCGCTGCGTCGGACGCCGTGGCGCGACTCGCGGAGCGTGCGGGCGTATTGGTCGTCGCCGAAGCGGCCAGTCAGTTTCGATTCGGGAGGGCGGCCAGGACCGTGCTGGGAGCGTTCGACGTGATCTGGTCGGCGGGCGCTGGACGCGCCCAATTGGCTCCCGACTTCGTCTTGCAGCTTGGTGCCAACCCCGTTTCCAAAGGTTGGGAACGACTCAGCGCGGAACAGCGATTGCCGCGGGTGGTCGTTCATCCCTGGGCGTGGGCAGACCCTTCTTCCAGCGCCGAAGCGATCGTTCGTTGCGACGTGACCACGTTCGTGGAAAAACTCGCCGACCGGGAGTACGACATCCGAAGGCGTGATGCCGATTTTGAGAGACGTTTCCGAGCGGGGGAGCAAGCGGTTTGGGAGGAGGCCCGAGCGATCGTGGAAGGCGCGGGAGATGGGCTCACCGAAGCCGCCGTGGGGCCCGCGGTCGTCGAGGCCTCGCCCGACGGGAGCGCTTTGGTTCTCGGGAACAGCCTTCCGATCCGGGACGTCGATCGATGGGTCCCTCCGCGTGACACGCATCTTCGTGTATTCGCCCAACGTGGCGTGAGTGGCATCGACGGGCTCGTCTCGTCGGCCGCCGGGGTTGCGTCGCACGAACGGGGCGCCACCACCCTGTTGGTCGGTGACGTGAGCTTCCTGCACGATTTGAGCGGTCTGGAGCTCGCGTCACATGCGACGAGGCCGTTGATCCTCGTCGTCATCAACAACGGGGGCGGACGCATCTTCGAGCAGCTTCCAATCGCGCGGCAGGGCAAGGAAGCCTGGCTCCGCTATTTCACGACCCCCCACCGGGCAAACCTCGCCGGCGCGGCATCGATCTACGGGTGTCGCTTCCATGCGGCGACTACGGTGACGGAGCTCGGCCGTGCGCTCGAGGCGGGACATCAATACGAGGGCTGCACCGTGATCGAGGCTATCGTCCCCTCGGGGAGCGCGCTCGAACAGAGCGATTTGCTTGCCGTACGCATCGAGCGGACGTTCCAATCCGAGGCGTCTTGATGTGGATGCTCCTCCACGGCTTCATGGGGTCGCCCCGAAGCTGGGAGCAAGTCGTGTCGGCTGCTGACCTGCCGGATGACCCCAAGGCTCCGTTCTTGATGGGCCACGGCATCGGCTGGAAAGACAACCGGGTCGCGTCTTTCGAAGAAGAGGTTGGTCGTCTCTTGGCGATGGCGACAACCATGGCGCGTCCGCGATACCTGTGCGGCTATTCGATGGGGGCACGGGTCGCGCTGGGGATGCTCGCGAGGGAATCGGAGCTTTTCGACGGAGCCGTCCTGATCGGCGTCCATCCCGGGCTCGACGATCCCCAAGCGCGCGTGGAGCGTCGCGCTGCCGATGCCGAAAGAGCGCGAGTGCTTCGTAGCGACGGCCTCGCAGCGTTCATCGACGTTTGGGAAGATCAGCCGTTGTTTGCGAGCCAGCGAGACCTGCCGGCGGAAACTCTCGACGTGCAGCGACAAACGCGGCTCAGCCACGATGCCGAGGGCCTCGCCGCCTGTCTTGAAGTCCTCGGCCTCGTGCAGATGCCAGACTATGCGGCGGCGCTTTCGTCGCTCGATATCCCGATCACGCTCATGGCGGGTGGGCGTGACACCAAGTTCGCGACGATCGTGTGGAATCTTTCCTCGGAAATCCATGCGGGACGTATCGTCGACGGGGTGGGGCACAATGTCGTATTAGAGGTGCCCGAGGTGGTTGCGATGGTCCTGCAGACCACGGAGCAACGGGCACATGGGTGAGGTGGCACCGGGTTCGGTGCGCGCATGGGTACTTGCGGCGCGGCCGGCAACGCTCACGGCGGCGTTCGCTCCGGTGGTGGTCGGAACGGCATGCGCGTTGCGTGTCGACGGCTTCCGTTGGAATGCAGCGCTAGCAGCCATTCTCGGGGCGTTTCTGATCCAAATTGCCACGAACCTTGCCAATGATCTCTTCGACTTCGAGAAAGGGGCGGACAACGAGGAACGTCTCGGGCCAACGCGCGCCGCGCAGGCCGGACTGCTCACCGTCACGCAACTTCGAATGGGAATCGCGCTTACGCTCTTGCTGGCGCTCGGCGTGGGGGCGTACTTGACCTGGGTAGCAGGGCCGTGGGTACTGGCCATCGGTTTGTCATCCATCCTTGCAGGCCTCGCATACACTGGCGGCCCGTTTCCACTTGCCTACAACGGGCTCGGCGACATCTTCGTGATGACATTTTTCGGGTTCGTCGCGGTGTGCGGCACGGCGTTCGTCCAAGCCGAGTACGTTCCCGACATCGCGTGGGTAGCTGCCGTTCCGATGGGGGCTTTGGCAACCGCCATCCTCGTGGTGAACAACGTGCGCGACTTCGAGGGCGACGCGCGCGCTCGGAAGCGCACCTTGGTCGTTCGTTTTGGAAGAGACAGTGGCGTCAGGGAGTACATCGTGCTCTTGATCGTATCCAACGGGACCCCGATTGTTCTATGGCTCGGCGGGTGGACCACGGTTTGGGTGTGCCTACCGCTTCTCACGATCCCTTGGGCGGTTCGTTTGGGGCGGTCCGTGGCGCGCGAGCGTGGCGTCGTGCTGAACCAAACCCTTGCCGGCACCGCCAAGCTTCTTTCGGTGTTTGGCGTTCTGTTTGCGATTGGGTTGGTCGCATGACCCTACTCCATGCGCAGCTCGACCTCATCGAGGGCCAACTGCCCAAGGGACTCGTCGGTGCGGCCGCCGGTCTTGCCGAACGCACCTTCGCGGTTCTGACGCTTTCCAGCGAAGACGGGACCACGGGGGTCGGCGAGGCTTCGCCTCTACCTGGCTACTCGCCTGATTCGATCGAAGATGCGGCCGAAGAGCTCCAGCACCTGATCGACGAGCCCATCGAGGTGGACCCGTCTTCGGTTCCACGCGCGTTGCTCGATCGGATGCTCGAGGTGCAGCTCATGGAGCATCCATCGGCGCGCTTCGCCCTCGAGTCAGCACTTCTCGACTGGTTGGGAAAGGTGCGGGGCGAACCCGTACACGCGCTTCTTGGCTCGAGCCCAGCGCGATCGATTCCGATCGCGGATCTGGTTCTCGAAACCGATCCGGCACGATGGCCCGACCACGTCGATCGCCTATGCGCGGATGGGGCCACGCATCTGAAGCTCAAGATCGGCGCAACGCTCGACCAAGAAGTCCGGGCTCTCCAAATCGTTCGGGACAGACACCCCGGATTGGCGATACGGCTCGACGCCAATGGTCGAATCGACATTGCCGATCTGCGCCGGCATGCGGCGACGTTGGAGTCCCTGGCTCTAGAGCTAGTCGAGGAACCTGTGGCCTCACGGGACTGGCTCGAGGCGATGACCCTTCCCCTTCCCTTCGCGCTCGACGAAACACTGAGAGATGAATCGATGTCGCGGCGGTTGCTGGGGGAGGGCCAGGTTCGTGCACTGGTGATCAAGCCCGCCGTGGTGGGCGGGGTGACTGCCACTCTCGACTTGGCGAAGATCGCCCGAGAGTACGGCGCTCAGCCTGTACTGTCCCATACGTTCGACGGTCCGATCGCCAGAGCAGTAACCGCAGAGCTCGCACTTGCGCTTCAAGCCGAGCTCGCCGCCGGTTTGGGCTCACATCCGGCTCTCGACCTCTGGCCACCCCATCGCATTGCTGCGATTCGCGGTCGAGAAATTTGCCCGCACACCGTGCCGGGGCTCGGCTTCGAATTTGAGGAGCGTTCGGATGCGTGAGCTCAGCGTGTTCGAAGCGGCGCGTGAGTATCCAACTCGCGACTGTCTCGTGGTCGAGGGTCGGGTGTGGTCTTACGCCGAGGTTGCCGATCGCGTTCGGGGTGCGATTGCGGACCTCGGGCGCCACGGCGTGAGCCCGAACGATCGTGTTGCCTTGTCGCCAGCCCTCGATCTTGACTCCGCCGTAGGCCTCTTCGCCCTCTTCGAGCTCGGTTGTCCGGTGGTCTTGCTGCACCCGCGTTTGACTGATGCCGAGCGCGCCGTGATCCTCGAGGAGACACGACCGGTCCACGTGATCGGGGAGGCGGTCCCGCGCGACGCCGTGACCAGTGCTCCCGACAGGCAGCCCGTACCACCCGATCGGTGCCTTGCGGTGGTCTACACGACGGGGACGCGAGGAAAGCCTCGCGGGGCAATACTGTCACGACGCGCCTTCGTTGCTTCTTTCGACGCCCATTCCGCGAATCTCGGATGGACGTCGGCCGACCGTTGGCTTCTCACGATGCCGCCTGCTCATGTCGGCGGACTCTCGATCCTGACTCGCTGCTTGATCGCTCGGCGTTGCGTCGTTCTCAGTCCGGGACCGTTCGATGCATCGCAAGTCATCGAGGCCCTAGACGTGCACGACGTGACTCTATTGAGCGTCGTCCCGACGATGCTGCGTCGGCTTCTGGCCTGTGAGGAACCGCGATGGGAAGCAGGGTCGGCGCTTCGGGCTGCCTTGGTGGGTGGGGCACCGTTCCCGGATGCACTCCGAGAAGAAGCCCTCGATCGAGGCATTCCAGTGTTGGCAACCTACGGCTGCACCGAAACCTGCTCTCAGGTCACGACGCAGCGCCCCGATCAAAGCGGTCAACCGGGCTCTGGGACTCCACTGCAAGGCGTGAAGCTCCGAATCGAGCACGGGGAAATTCAAGTGTCGGGTGCAACCCTGATGGACGGCTATGTTGGGGACGACGACTTGGATTCTCCATGGACCGCCGACGGCTGGTTTCGCACGCGCGACGCGGGGAAGCTCAGCATTGATGGACAGCTCGTCGTCACCGGTAGGATCGATGACCTCATCGTGACCGGCGGAGAGAATGTGGCCCCTCTCGAGGTGGAGGCCGTCCTCGAATCTGTCGCCGGCGTGATAGGGGCTTGCGTTTTTTCGATGCCACACGAGGAGTGGGGGCAAGAGGTGGTCGCGGGAGTCGTCATCGAGCCTTCGGCGTTCGACCGCGCCGCGCTCGGCCAACGCGTCGCCGAGCAACTTGCACTTTACAAGCGTCCCAAGCGGATCAGCATTCTCGACTCACTACCGCTCAATCGGTCCGGCAAGATCGATCGCGGCACGGTGAAGAGGCTCTGCAAGGACGCGCTCGAGCCGCTTTAGGGCCTTGGCTCTCGGAGATTTTCTGGTAGGGTCCGGCGCTCGAGGGGATTTCACCATGGCAGATCAAATCAACGCCTCCCATATCCTTTTGATGTATGCGGGCTCCGAACGGTCGTCCGCTACCCGCACTCGAGCGGAGGCCCAAGCTCGGATCGCGGATATCGCAAAACAACTCGAAGATGGCGCCGACTTTGCGGCGCTCGCGCGTGAGCATTCCGACTGCAGCTCGGCAGCAGCCGGCGGCGATTTGGGGGCCTTCGGGCGTGGCCAGATGGTAAAAGCGTTCGAGGACGCCGCGTTCGGCCTCGACGTGGGCGGCACCAGTGCGGTCGTCGAAACCCCGTTCGGTTACCACATCATTCGGCGGGGCTAGAGCTTTCGTAGACCACGACGCACGACCACGACGCACGATCACGAGGCGAGAAACAATATGGCCTAGGCCTGATCCCGCAAGAAGTCCTCGATGATCGGCGTGTAACCTTCCCGGTAACTCGGATAGATGAATTGATACCCGGTTTCGCGCAGCAGCGTGTTGCGGCACCGTTTGTTGGAGCTAGTTGCCTCGGCTGCAGGTGGAGCAGTGACGCTGAGCTGCTCGCTCATCCAGGTGACGACCTCGGCAGTCGTTGCGGGCTCATCGTCTGAGCCTACGTACAGATCGGCTGGCATGTCGAATCGCATCAGGTGACGGAGCAAAGCGCCGCAGTCTTCAACGTGGATTCGATTGGTCCAGCTCTGCGTCGCTTCGGCTTCCTCGTTCCAGACTTTCTCGATGAGTCGCGTACGCCCGGGCCCGTAGATTCCCGATAGGCGCACAACCACCCCCAAGCCTGACGCCTTCACGACCGCTTCGGCCTCGAGCAAGACGTGTCCGTTGAATCGCACCGGCTCGGTGGCGGACTGTTCGTCCACCCACTCCCCACTTCGCTGCCCGTACACCGCGGTGCTCGACGTGAAAAGCACGCGCTGCAACAGGGAGCCGGTCGCTTCGAGTGCGCGCAGCAAGCCACGAAGCCCTTCGACGTAGATCGCGCGATAGCTGCTCTCATCTCGTCGATCCGCGCTGGCCGTGTAGAACACGTAGTCGAACTGAGCCGGCGGTGAACCGAGGCTGCTGGGATCGGTCAGGTCGACGGGCCATGGCTGGATCCCCTCGGCGAGCGCCGAGACGTTGCGACGCACGCCCCACACCTCACATCCATCGGCGAGCAGGCGGGTTCCGAGCGCATTTCCCACGCCGCCACAACCAGCGATCAAGACTCGCTCACTCATCTTTCAGCCGCACAGACGACTACCGCCTTTGCCCTTTGCAGCAAATGCGAAATCGTCGGCGCGTTTCAGGACCGACGCGATGTTGTCGCCAGGTCGGGCGATGCTGAGCCCCGCGCTCGCAGTGACCGGGTGCGCTGGGTCGAATTTCATGCCCACTTCGCGGATGGCGGTGACGAACCGATTACCGGCTACACGACCCTCTTCCTGGTTGGTATCGGGCAGCACGATCACGAACTCATCGCCTCCATATCGACCGGCGACGTCAACCTCTCGAGTGGACCTGCGGAGCGCATCGGCCACCTGTTGGAGCAGCCGATCTCCCTCGAGGTGTCCATGGTGATCGTTCACCCGCTTGAACCGATCGAGGTCGATCATGACCACGGCCATGGGACGACCGCGGTTCAACCAGGCCAAACCTTGCTCGATGTGATTGAGGATGTGCCGTCGGTTCCACAGCTTGGTCAAAGGATCCTGGCGCGACAGCTCGGCGAGCCGCTCGTTCGCAACCACGAGCATGGTCTCGCGCTGGTTGATGCGATTCACGAGGAGAGCGACGATCGCGGTGGCAAACATCAAGAGCAGGGCTACTAAACCTGCCTGGAGAGCTCCCTCGACAACGTTAGGACCCTTCGGTTGCATCCACGAGGGTCCGTCGGGCGCGTAAGGGAGCATCCCTTGAACCTCCATCACCACGACGCCCGAGTACATGAAGGCGCCGATCCCCGACAGCAAGAGTCCCATGCGCGGGGTGACGACGAGCGCGTTGACGACCGCTGCGACAAAGTAGAGGCCCACGATCATCGTGCGCGACGAGCCAATGCGCTGAACGAGGAACGTGAGCAAAGCCATGTCCAGCACGCCGCCGAGAAACGGTCGCCATGCTCCCCCGATGTCCCGCCAAATCAAGAACTGCTCGACGAGGGCGACACCCGCGTAGGCGATGAACACCCAGCGATGTGCTGCCATCGGCGGGTACAAGAGCGGAACGATCCAGATCCCGCCGGCCGCGAGGAGAAAACGCACCCAAGCGGTGCCAAAGGCCAGCCGATCGGAGTTCATGGTCGGTCCATTCCCGTCTCAGTTCATCTTACATTAATCCCTCGGGATTACGTGAGGTTGACATTCCCGTCCATCCATGTAATCCGGCTATCCGGATATCATGATGACTAGCGGTCTCCAAGAATCGGTGGATCTCGTGAGCGCGTTGGCAGACCCGACCCGTGTTCGCTTGCTGGCCCTGCTCGACGGGCACGAGCTTACCGTTGCCGAGCTCACCGCGATCACCGAGCTCAGCCAGTCGCGCGTATCGACTCACCTCGGCCGGCTGCGCGATGCGGGGTTGCTACAGGATCGCCGCGACGGATCGCTCCGGTACTACCGCCTTCAAGAAGAAGTACTACCGGAAAGGGCGGGGCGTCTATGGACCGTGTTGCGCTCTGACCTGCGCGACGCCGTGCTCGATGGAGACCGCGAAAGGCGCGCCGAGCTGCTAGCGGTGCGCGACGAAAAGGGCCCGTGGGTGGAGACGATTGCAGGCCGCATGGAACACCACTACTCCCCTGGGCGTACGTGGGAGGCGTTTGCGCGGGGTGTCATACCCCTGCTCGACCTCGGTGACGTGCTGGACGTGGGGTGCGGCGATGGCATGGTCGCCCAGATGTTGTCCCCGCGCGCGAAGAGCTACGTCGGTCTCGACCAAAGCGAAAAACTGCTTGCCGCCGCCACGAAGCGGTTGCGGGATCACAGACACGTGCGCTTCGTTTCCGGGGATATGCATGCGCTTCCGTTCGCCGACGAAAGCTTCGATGCGGTGCTCCTTTTTCACGTGCTGACCTTCGCTGAGCGCCCCGAAAACGTCGTGAGGGAGGCAGTTCGAGTCTTGCGAGCGAATGGAAGGCTTGCGTTGGTGACAGTGGCAAGTCATCCCCACGTCGACATCGTGGAGCGCTACGGACACGTCAATCGAGGTTTCGACAGCAAGAAGCTGCGGAGGCTGCTGCGGGGCCTCGAGGTTGGGCAATGCGAGGTCACGTCGCGCGAACGGCGCAAGCCTCATTTTCAGGTTATTACAGCGTCGGCCCGCAAGGGCGAAGGTTGAACGGATGACGATAGACTCGACGACAGAGCGACTTCGCAAGCTATTCGCGGAACGCATCTTGTTCTTCGACGGCGCGATGGGAACGATGATCCAGCAAGCCGGACTCGAAGAAGAAGACTTCCGAAGCGAACGATTCCGAGACCACCCTGGAAGCCTAAAGGGAAACAACGATCTGCTCGTACTCACCCGCCCCGATGTCATTCGTGGGATTCACGAGCAGTATCTCGACGCTGGCGCCGACATCATCGAGACCAACACCTTCAACGCCAATGCGTTCTCTCAGGCCGATTACGAGCTCGAGGAAGCGGTGTATGACCTCAATGTGGTCGCCGCCCGCCTCGCCAAGGAAGCGACCGCATCCCGAAGCGGGGACCGAGACTGCTTCGTCGCCGGCGCGATCGGACCGCTGAATAAGATGTTGAGCCTCAGCCCCGACGTGAACGATCCCGGGTTTCGGGCTCTCACTTTCGACGAGGCGCGGGAAGCGTACGCGGAGCAAACGCGGGGGCTGATCGACGGCGGCGTCGATCTGCTGTTGGTCGAGACGATCTTCGACACGCTGAACGCGAAGGCCGCGCTTTGCGCGATCGACGACGTTTTCGCCGAGAAAGGCGTGCGCCTGCCTATCGTTATTTCGGTGACGATCGTGGACAAGAGTGGGCGAACCCTGTCGGGTCAGACAGTCGAGGCCTTCTATACTTCGATTCAGCACGCGAAACCGCTCGCGGTGGGCATCAACTGCTCGCTGGGCGCCCAGGAGATGCGGCCCTTCCTCGCCGAGCTCGCGGGGATCGCAGATTGCTACCTGCACTGTTACCCGAACGCGGGTCTGCCAAACGCTTTTGGCGGTTACGACCAATCCCCCGACGAGATGGCCGAGCTGCTGCACGGGTTCGCTGCCGACGGGATGATCAACTTGATCGGGGGCTGCTGCGGAACGACCCCGGATCACATCCGAGCGATTGTTGAGGCGGTTCGAACGATCTCTCCTCGGGCGCTCCCAGAGCTCAGCGAGAGCTACCCTCGATTCAGCGGCCTCGAGCCTCTGACCATCCGGCCGGAGACCAACTTCGTGATGGTCGGTGAGCGGACCAATGTCACCGGCTCTGCGAAATTTCGACAGCTGATCACCGAGGGCAACTATCCAGAAGCCGTCTCCGTCGCGCTTCAGCAGGTGCGAAACGGGGCCAACATCCTCGATGTGAACATGGACGAGGGGATGCTCGATTCCGAGCAGGCGATGACGACGTTCCTCAATCTCATCGGTGCCGAGCCCGAGATCATACGGGTCCCCCTCATGGTCGACAGCTCGAAGTGGAGCGTCATCGAGGCTGGGTTGAAGTGCGTTCAGGGGAAGTCCCTGGTCAACTCGATCAGCTTGAAGGAAGGCGAGGCCGAATTTCTCGACAAAGCTCGCCTCGTGCGTTGCTACGGCGCCGGTGCCGTCGTCATGGCTTTCGACGAAGAAGGCCAGGCCGACACGATCGAGCGAAAGGTCGAAATCTGTGAGCGTGCCTACGACCTTCTGACCGAGAAGGCGGGCTTCGCTCCGACCGATATCGTGTTCGACCCAAACGTGTTCGCGGTCGCGACGGGGATCGAGGAGCACAACGAGTATGCGATCAACTTCATCGAGGCCACCCGGCAGATCAAAGAACGCTGTCCTGGCGCGCTGGTGAGTGGTGGAGTCAGCAATCTGAGTTTTTCGTTCCGCGGCAACAATCGCATCCGCGAGGCGATGCATTCGGCATTCCTCTATCACGCGATTTCCGCGGGGATGGACATGGGCATCGTCAACGCCGGCCAGCTCGAGGTCTATGAAGAGGTGCCCAAAGACGTTCTCGAGCGCGTCGAAGACGTCCTTTTCAATCGCCGCGCAGACGCGACGGAGCGGCTTGTTTTGCTTGCGGAGACGGTCAAGGGAAGCGGAAGGAAGCACCAGCTAGACCTCTCCTGGCGAGAGACCTCCGTCGAGGACCGTATCAAGCACGCGCTGGTCAACGGCGTAGTGGACTTCGTCGTCGAGGATACCGAGGAGGCGCGGCAGAAGTACCCGAAGCCGCTTGACGTCATCGAGGGGCCCCTCATGGATGGGATGGCGGTCGTCGGCGATCTGTTCGGCGCCGGGAAGATGTTTCTTCCGCAAGTGGTCAAGAGCGCCCGCGTGATGAAGAAGGCGGTCGCTTATTTGGAGCCTTTCATGGAGGAGGAGAAGGCCTCCCGCACTCACCAAGCCAGGGTGCTGATGGCGACCGTCAAGGGTGATGTACACGACATCGGCAAGAACATCGTCGGCGTCGTTCTTGGCTGTAACAACTACGACGTTGTCGACCTCGGCGTCATGGTCTCGGCTGAAAAGATTCTAGACACCGCCGTTTCCGAACGGTGCGATATCATCGGGCTGAGTGGGCTGATTACTCCCTCACTGGACGAGATGGTGTATGTCGCCTCCGAGATGCAGCGAAGAGGTATCGAGGTGCCGCTCTTGATCGGCGGGGCCACCACGAGTCGTCAGCACACCGCGGTCAAGATCGCGCCCGCCTATCAGGGCAGCACCATTCACGTCTTGGACGCCTCCCGAGTCGTGAACGTCGTTTCGTCACTTCTCAGCCCCGAGCGCCGGAAGAAGCTGGACGAAAAGAACAGGTCCGAGCAAGAGAAGTCTCGACAGTTGTTCGCCCACCGTCAGAACCGTAAACTGATCTCGATCGACATGGCTCGCGAGCATGGCATGCCGATCGAATGGAAATCGGGAGACGTCCCCAAGCCCCAATTTCGAGGACGGAGGGTCGTCGACGACGTCAGCCTCGAAGAGATCGCTGCGTACATCGACTGGACTTTCTTCTTCTCGGCCTGGGACCTCAAAGGGAAGTTTCCAAAGATCTTCGAGCATGAGCGATACGGTGACGCGGCGCGTGAGCTCTATGACAATGGTCGCGCGCTCTTGGATCGGATTATGTCCGAGCGCCTCCTGACGCCGCGCGGGGTCTACGGCTTCTGGCCAGCCAACCGAGACGGAGACGACATCGTGGTGTGGAACGACGATGCGCGTAGAGAGGAGCAGCTCCGTTTCCGGATGCTGAGGCAGCAGTCAGCCAAACCAAATGAGCAGCCGTACCTCTGTCTGGCCGACTTCGTCGCGCCGCTCGACACGGGCCTCGCCGACCACATCGGGGCCTTCGCCGTCACCACGGGGATTGGTGTCGAGGAGCTGGCGTCGAGTTTCGAGCGCGACCATGACGACTACAACGCGATCATGGTGAAGGCCCTCGCGGATCGGCTCGCCGAGGCGTTTGCCGAGCTTTTGCACCAGCGCGTGCGCCGCGAGTGGGGCTACGAAACCGAAGGGGCCTTCAGTACCGAGGAACTGATCGCAGAAAAGTATCGAGGCATTCGCCCTGCATTCGGCTATCCTGCGTGCCCCGACCACACGGAGAAACAAACGCTCTGGGAGCTGCTCAGGGCGGAAGAAGTCGGCATCTCGCTGACGGAGCATTTTGCCATGAACCCTGGTGCGAGCGTGAGCGGCATTCATCTCGGTCACCCCCAATCTCGTTACTTTGCGGTCGGCCCGATCGACCGTGACCAAGTCGAGGACTACGCGGCCCGCAAGGGTATGAGCATCGCAGAGATCGAACGCTGGCTGCAGCCAAATCTTGGGTACGAACGAGGCAACTAGTGCAGCGACCGAGGCTCCGAGACTTGCTGCCGGTGACGGTGACCCCCTTCAAGCCCGAGGAGGTCACGTCGAAGAGTCACCGGGAGACCGACCCTCGGGGCGTGGGACTGTCCGAGAAAGACGTGGATGCAATTTGGCAGGCCGTCGTCCACTACTACAAGCTCGGCCTTCATCCTTCGCTGGCGCTCTGCATTCGTCGCAGGGGAGAGGTGATCCTCGACCGCGCGATCGGCCATGCGAGCGGGAATAGCCCACAAGACCCGGAAGGCACGCCTCTAGTCAAAGCGACACCTGATACGCTCTACAATTTTTTCTCCGGCTCGAAAGCCGTGACTGCGATGCTGATCCACTTACTGCATGAGCAGGAGAGGCTTCACGTTGACGAGCCTGTCGCGACGTTCATTCCGGAGTTCGCAAAGAAGCGGAAGCACAACATCACCATTCGCGACGTCCTCACCCATCGTGCGGGCATTCCAGCGGCGCCAAGTGAGGGCATCGACCTCGATCTCTTCGGACGACCAGACGAGATCGTCGCAGCGTTCTGTGAGCTCGAGCCGACGTACAGACCGGGAAGCGTTCAGGCCTATCATGCGGTGACGGGCGGATTCATTCTCGGGGAGATCATCCGCCGCGTGACTGGAGACAACATCCGCGAGTTCCTCACGCAAAGCATTCGCGAGCCCCTTGGGATGAAGTCCTTCAATTACGGAGTCCCGCCCGAGCTCCTCGACAAGGTGGCGGTCGACGCTTTCACGGGGCCAATTCCCACGTGGCCGCACAAGAACCTCATCCAGCAGGCACTTGGCGCCTCCATGCGAGAGCTCGTCGACATGAGCAACGACCCCCGCTTCCGGACCGCCATCGTTCCGTCTGCGAACCTCATTGCGACGACCGAAGAGATCTGTCGATTTTTCGAGACCCTTCTTTGCGGAGGGAGCTACGAAGACGTGCGTGTGTTCGAGCAGCGTACCGTCCTTCGGGCGACGCTTCCGCAGACCACCGGACAGGTGGATCGGGTATTGATGCTTCCGGTGCCGTTCTCGATGGGCTTCATGTTGGGCAACAAGACGATAGGGTTCTATGGTCCACGGACCGGGAAGGCGTACGGTCACCTCGGGTTCACCAACGTTCTCGCTTGGGCCGATCCCGAACGCGACCTGAGCGTTGCCTTCATGAACACAGGCAAGCCACTCTTGGCCGCGAGGATGGTGGCCTGGTTGAACGTGATGCGCGTCATCAGCGGTCGAGTGCCGCGCGATCGAACGTAGAGCGATGGAAGAGCAACATCTCGACTCGTGAGCGTCGACTGCTAGGCTCCGTCGGATGAAGTTCAGCGCGTCAATCGCCATGGCTCCGCCCGAGGACTACGTTCCCGTCGCCCAAGCGGCCGAAAAGCTTGGATACCACGCGATCGTTCTACCGGACTCGATCTTCTTTTCGGAAGAGGTCAGCAAGCCGTACCCCTACACCCAAGACGGCAGCCGGATGTGGGGCCCGGAGACTCCGTGGATCGAACCTCTCATCGGCGCGGCCGCGATGGCTGCGGCGACCAAGACGCTCTTCTTCTACACGAGTGTTGTGAAGTTGCCGGTGCGTCATCCCGTGCTCGTCGCCAAGCAGGTCGCTTCGCTTGCCGCCATCTCCAACAACCGCTTTGGTTTCGGCGCCGGTCTCGGTTGGCTGCCGGAGGAGTTCAAATGGTGCGGCACCGAGTTCGAAACGCGGGGCAAGCGTATGGACGAGAGCCTCGAAATTCTCCGCCTGATTTGGACCGGCGACATGGTCGAGTACCACGGCGAGCACTATGACTTCGGCAAGATTCAGATGAGCCCAGCGCCTACCAAGCCGATTCCGATCTACATCGGTGGGCACAGCAAGCCGGGGCTCAAGCGGGCGGCCAAGTACGGTGACGGCTGGTCTTCGGCCATGCTCACTTCCGAGCAGCTCCTTGGGCTGATCCGGCAGATCGAGGCATATCGCAAGGAGTTCGGGCGTGATCACCTCCCGATGGAGTATCAGGCCGTCGTGACCGATGCCTGGAACGCAGACGGCTTTAAGCGGCTCGAAGACGAGGGCGTCACCGATATCATCACCGTCCCTTGGCTGATGTATGGGACACCGATGCAGGGGGGGACCCTGCAGGGACGCACGGACGGCTTGAAACGCTTCGCAGACGAAGTTATCGCCAAGATGCAATGAGCCCAGAGCTTCGGATTTTGACACAGGCGGCGGCCACGCCTGTTGCTGACCAGGACGCATACCGACTGGCTGGGCTCGATACCGTAACCCTGTGCGAGGCGGCTAGGGCGCGTCGAGATCGCGCGTGGGGCAAGACTCTGACCTTCTCACCCAAAGTCTTCTTGCCGATCACCAATCTGTGTCGGAACCGCTGCGACTACTGCTCGTTTCGACGCTCTCCGGGCGATCCGGGCGAGTGGACGATGAGCCCGGACGAAGTGCGCACGTGGCTCTCCCGCGCCCGCGAGCAGGGCTGCATCGAAGCCTTGTTCTGTCTTGGGGACACCCCGGAGACCGGTTTCCGTGAGTACCGCGCGTTGCTCCGTTCGTGGCGTCACGATCGCACGGTGGACTACCTCCACTGGGCCGCCGAGCAGGCTTTAGCTGAGGGGCTTCTCCCTCACACCAACGCCGGCATTCTCTCCCGCAACGACATGATCGAGCTACGCCCGGTCAACGCGAGCCTTGGATTGATGCTCGAGACCGTAAGCGACCGCTTGTGCGAAAGAGGGATGCCTCACCACCAGGCGCCCGACAAGCGTCCTGCGAAACGAATCCAGATGACACGGGAAGCCGGCGAGCTGCGGATTCCCTTCACCTCGGGGTTGCTCATCGGCATCGGCGAGACCATCGAGGAGCGGGTCGACACCCTGCTCGCAATCCGGGCCATCCAGCGGGAGTATGGCCACATTCAAGAGGTGATCGTTCAGAACTTCCGCGCTCACCCCTCGACGCCCATGGGCTCCGCCGTCGAGCCGACCGAGGACGATTTGGCGGCCGCGGTAGCGTTGGCCCGACTGATTTTGGATGACGATGTGAGCGTGCAGGCCCCCCCGAACCTGAGTCCGGCCTCGACCAAGGCCTTGATCGACGCGGGGATCAACGACTTCGGTGGGATCTCACCCGTCAGCCCGGATTACATCAATCCGCAACACCCGTGGCCCCACCTCGAGAGGCTTTCCGAGTTCTGCGCTGCCGCCGGCTTCGACCTTCGGCCTCGCTTGCCGCTCTATCCCTCGCATCTCGAAACGAACGAGTTCGTCGACCCATCGCTTCGGCCACGCGTGGACGAGCTTCAGTTGGGACTGGCCTCACAATGACCATCGAGCTCGAATCCTGTTTGGAAGGTGTGTCGCGCGACGTTCGCTCGATCCTAGAGCGGAGCCTCGAGGATCAAGAGCTCAGCATTGGTGACGGTGTCCTGCTGAGCGGAGCCCGAGGCACCGACCTCCATGCGCTGTGTCTGGTCGCCGACGAGCTTCGCCATCGACAGGCGGGGGATCGCGTCACCTACGTCGTCAATCGAAACATCAACTTCACAAACGTTTGCATCAAGAACTGCAAGTTCTGCGCGTTTGCAAGGACCATTCGGTCGGAGCAAGGCTACTTTCTCCCGCACGAAGAGATCGCCCGCCGTGTCCAACAAGCGCGGGACATGGGGGCGACGGAGGTGTGCTTGCAAGCTGGGCTTTCACCCAATCTCACCGGCGACAGTTACATCGATCTTTGTCACGTCGTGAAGGAGACGGCGCCAGACATTCACATCCATGCATTCTCGCCCGAAGAAGTGAAGTTCGGGGCGTCGTTGAAGAGGGTTTCGTTTCACGACTATCTCGTCGAGCTGGTGGCCGCTGGCCTGGGGTCGCTGCCAGGCACCTCGGCTGAGATCCTCGACGACCGCCTGAGAAAGACGATTGCGCCAACCCGAATCAGCACCGCCGAGTGGGTCGAGGTGATCAGCTCCGCGCACAAGCTCGGCATCCCGACGACCTCGACGATGATGTTCGGCCACGTCGAATCCGTCGAAGACCGGATGCGTCACATGGACCTTCTTCGTCGAATGCAGCGCGAGACAGGTGGATTTACCGAGTTCGTGCCGCTATCGTTCGTGCACGAAGAAGCCCCGTTGTTCGTGAAAAGCGACGTGTCGGGCGTGCGTCCCGGCCCCACCGGGGATGACGTGTTGCGTCTCTACGCCATCGCTCGACTGATGCTTGGGCACGACATCCCGAACCTCCAGGCGTCCTGGGTCAAGGAAGGCCTCCGGACTGCGCAGCTCCTCTTGGGCTGCGGTGTCAACGACCTCGGCGGGACGCTGATGAACGAGAGCATCTCCACCGCTGCAGGAGCACGACACGGCCAACTCATGACGCCCGCGACGCTGCGTCGGGTAATCCGCGACGCTGGACGACTTCCCGTTGAGCGCAACACTCGTTACGGCGTGGTTCGCGAGTTCAGCGCGACGGCCGATGACGACCCCGTCGAGCCACTCGATGGCGTACAAGATCCGGACGCAGTCTTCGGGTCGTATCGAGAGCTGACCCAAGACGCTCGGTTTCATTACGAGCCTCG
>PVMK01126592.1_pt1 | contig 79435 bp, 78 predicted proteins | sample 1853481 | NCBI WGS metagenome assembly PVMK01 (sample SAMN08533507, study PRJNA380276) | Marine sediment metagenome, whole genome shotgun sequencing project.
ATGTGACGCTGCTTAATTTTGCAGTGCCTCACCCCCTATCAAAAGTGTGATGGCGTTTATGGCAGAGGCCATCGTCGGAGGATAGAATAATACATAACATTTGATCGCCACTAAGGAGTGGAACCGATACTGGCTGCCTCAAAGCAGCATAGAGAATTACAACAACAAACAATGATGCCTTGAGGGAGCGAATTAAGCTTCCGCAAAAAATGAAAGCATTCAAGATACTTTCGTTGTTTCTATTGTTTGGTTGTGCGCCCAGCACACAAGACCTTATCGAACAAGCACATTTCACCGGCGACCGGTCTCTGGTCAATAAGAGAATTGAAGCAGAGGATAAACAGTACGCGCACGATGATGCGCTCATCCTTGCGAGGGAACGCTACGAGGCAAGGCTGCAGGCGTGTAACGAAGCGGGTGGTGTGATGATGATTCACGCGCGGGCGACAAGGCTCAGGCAAAAGTTTACCCGCTATGATTATCAGTTCGCGAAGTGTGTGAGCTGGTGATGTCCGCTGTCGGTCATAAGAACACTGATATGTGAATTATCCATCATATGGCACTGATAACATTGATATTATTGTCCCGACAACAGGCGTTCGACCTGGGCCAGGTCTGCCTCGGTGTCGACCCCTGCCGGGGGCCTGCTGAGGGCCGTGGCCACCCTGATCTTCAGTCCGATAGCAAGGGCGCGTAGCTGCTCGAGCTGCTCGCAGGCCTCCAAATCCGAGGGCTCTGCGGCCACGATTTTTCTGAGGGCCGCACAGCGATAGGCATAAATTCCGTGGTGGTGCATGGCACTTTGCATTGCGAGTTCATCGGTTTTTTCGTGCCTCGAGTACGGAATCGGCGCACGGCTGAAGTACAGCGCATTGCCGTCGAGGTCGCAAACAACTTTGACGACGTTAGGGTTCTCAAAATCTTCTCTTGAAGCAAGCGGCGACGCAAGCGTTGCCATTTGCACCGAACTGTCGTCAAGCAACGCAGCACACTGGTTGATCAGCTCGGCGGGCATCAAGGGTTCGTCACCCTGCAAATTTATTATGATTTGCTCATCAGGCCAGTTCATCTGCTCGCTGATTTCTGCAATTCGTTCCGTACCCGAGCGATGCTGACTGTCAGTCATGCGCACAGATGCACCAAAACTTTCTGCTGCATCGAAAATTTTCTGATCGTCGGTTGCAATAATGACTTCTCTGGCATTGCTTTCCCTGCCTCGCTCATAGACGTGTTGCAGCATGGCTTGCCCGCAATCGTGCGCAACGGCTTGCCGGGTAGCCGCTCCGACGCGATAGCGCGCAGGTATTACTACGACAAATTCACTCATGCCTTGTCCTGCAGGGTTATCGCCGACAGTCTCGCTTGCAGTTCATCAAGCCAGTCCTGAGGCCGGTCAACCGCTACCTCGACCGGTACATACCAGCACCGTTCGATAAAAAGGTTGGCATACTTGACGGCGTCCTTCTCCGTCATCAGGACATCGAGCCCGTCATCGTAGCGCAAATCCTTCTCGGTCAGTCTGCTGTGATCCGGGAATGCGTGTGCGATGACCTGCATACCATGCGATTCGAGAAACGTAAAAAAGCGGCCCGGGTTACCAATCGCAGCCACCGCATGAACCTGCCTGCCCGCAAATTTGGCCAGCGGCGCCTCTTCGCGCTCATCCAGGCTTCGGACCATTGTGCCTTTCAGGTAGAAGTCGGTCACAGCAAGTCCTGCAGGCAATTCCCTGATCGCGTGTTCACTGCGCATGACGCTCTTGTTCACGAGCACGCGATCGACTGACTTGAGGCGCGACACAGGTTCGCGCAGTGGTCCGGCGGGAAGTAACTTGCCGTTGCCAAAGCCACGCGTGCCATCGATGACGGCAATCTCATAATTTCGTGCAAGGCGGTAGTGCTGCAGTCCGTCGTCGGCAATGATTACGTCAACGCCCAGGCCAGCTAATTCCTGTGCGGCACGGACACGGTCCGGGTGGACGACAACGGGACACGCGCTGCGTTTCGCCATCAAGACGGCTTCATCCCCAACAGCGTCGGGATCGCTGCCAGCGGTCACTTGCCGCGGGTTGCGACCAACCAATCCTTCATAACCCCTGCTTACGATGCCGGGCCGCATACCGCGTTCCTTCAGTTGCAGTGCAAGCCAGATCGTCACCGGCGTCTTGCCGGTGCCGCCGACAGTTATGTTGCCGACGACCACAACCGGTACATTGACCGGGACACTTCGTAGCACACCGCGCTCAAAGAGATTTCGCCGGGCCGAGACGATCCCGGCAAACAGCCAACTCAGCGGCAGGAGCATCCAATACGCGGCCGAATCCTCATACCAGATACGTTGGATCAGGTCTTGCAAGTGACGAATCACTGGCGGAGCGCCCTGCCGGCCGGCGCCGTTTCAGCTGTCGCCGTTTTGTTCATCGCTGAATTGCATGCGATACAGATCGGCGTACAGGCCATCATGTGCAATGAGCTCGCGGTGCGTTCCAGACTCAACAATGCTGCCTTTGTCGAGCACAATGATGCGATCTGCACCTTCCACGGTCGACAGTCGATGCGCAATCACGAGCGTCGTACGATTCTTCATCAGATGTTTCAGCGCATCCTGTATGTGACGTTCCGATTTTGTGTCGAGCGACGACGTAGCCTCGTCCAGAATGAGTACCGGTGCATCCTTGAGGAGCGCCCTGCCGATCGCGATACGCTGTCTTTGTCCACCCGACAAAAGCACCCCGCGGTCACCCACCATCGTCTCGAGCCCCTCTGGCATTTCTTTAACAAACTCAATAACATGTGCCGCTTCCGCGGCCCGGAGAAGATCCGCGCGTGAACATTGCCGGAGCTGCCCGTACGCCAGGTTGTTGGCGATCGTGTCATTGAACAGCACGACGTCCTGGGTCACGAGGCTGATATTGTCGCGGAGGTTCTCGAGTGTGTACTCCTCCACCGGCCTGTCATCGAGGAGGATCGTGCCTGACTCGACATCGTAAAAGCGCGGCAGCAGGCTGACGAGCGTGGATTTGCCACTGCCCGAGTGGCCAACGATAGCAAGAGAACTGCCTGCTTCGATCCGGACCGACAGGTCCCTCAGGACCGGCGCATTCCTTCCGCCATAGGAAAAATTGACGTTCCTGAACTCGACCGTTCCGTCGACACGGTCCTTTCGAAACGTGCCCAAATCGACTTCGTCGCGTTCGTCCATGATCGTGAACAGACTATCAGCAGCCGTTATGCCACGTTGAAGAGACGCGTTCAGGTTAGTCAGTCGCCGCAACGGCTGCAACATCAGGATCATCGCCCCGATAAAAGAAATGAATGTTCCCGGGCTCAGGCTGCCCATGGCCGCTTCTTTGCCGGCAACGTAAATGACACCGGCGATACCGAACGCAAACAAGATCTGTGTCACGGCAACACCGAGTGCACGCGCGTTGATCAGTTTCATATTCTGTTTTCGGTTTTTCCCGTCGGCCTCGGCGATGCGATTCCGTTCGTATTCGTAGCCGCCAAAAACCTTGACGATCCGGTTTCCCATGAGAACTTCTTCGGAAACGCGCGTCACGTCACCGATGGAGTCCTGAATGCGTCCGCTGTAGCGCCTGAAGGCCTGGCTCAGTATCCGCACGGTTATCGCGATCAGCGGGACGACAATCGCAACGAATGCCGTCAAGCGGATACTGTGCCAGAGCATGACGCCGATACACGCAACCACTGTCAGCAAATCGCGCACCATAACCGTGACGACATTCGCGCTGGCCTCCGCGACCATCTCGACGTTGTAGGTCATGCGGGCCAGCAGCGGACCTGTGGCCTGCGTTTCAAAAAATCGTGTTGGCAGTGTCAGGAACTTCTGAAACACGTCGCGCCGTAACGAGCTGATCACTCCGCGACCGATCCAGCCCAGACTGTATTCGGACGTGTACCCGGCCAGGCCCCTCACAATGAAAATGCCGATGAACGCCCAGGGCATCCAGCGCGCCGTCTCAAGATTGTGCTCGACGAGTGTCTGATCGGTCAGCGGTTTCAAGAGGATAATCAGAGTCGCCTCGACACCAGCCGCGGTAGCCATAGCCACGATCGCGGCGCTGCCAATTGCCCAGTACGGAGTGACGTACCGCCAGAGACGTCGGTATACGGCTACGTTGTGCGGATCAAGTTTTACGATCACTGTTCAGTCGGATCATTGACGGTGGCGATACTAATCTTCACGAAGCCGAGTTTGCCGGCAACGTCCATTGCGGTGACTACATGCTGATGGCGGGCATTCGCGTCGGCGCTGATCGTCAGCGGTAATCTCGTGTTACCGCCCGAGAGCTTTTGCAGCGCGTTTCTGATCGTTTCCGGACGGCTGTTGATGAGTTCACGCCCGTTGATGAGGTAAGTGCCTTGTTCCGTGATCATGATTTCGAGGTGATCAGGAACTTCTTCGACGACTGCCTCACTATCCGCTGCGGGCAGCCTGATCGTGATTTGAGACTGCTTGACGAAACTCGTGGAGACCATGAAGAAAATCAGCAACAGCAGAACCACGTCGATCAAAGACGTCATGTTGACTTCAGGTTCCAGGCGTGGACGAACGTTGAAGTTCATGTCTACTGGCCGGAAGACGCCTGACGGCGATGCAGTGCTTCGACAAGCTTGATCGCCTCCTTTTCCATGTCGACCACCAGCGTATCAACCCGGCTACTGTAGAAGCGATAGCCGATGAGTGCCGGTATGGCGACGGTCAGGCCGGCGGCCGTCGTAATCAGGGCCTCGGCAATGCCGCCAGCCAGGACGGTCGGATTGCCGACGCCATGCGTCGTGATAGCCGCAAATACCTTGACCATGCCGATGACTGTGCCGAGCAGTCCCAGCAACGGCGAAATCGCTGCGACGGTACCCAGGGTATCCAGGTATCGCTGCAGTTCATGAACGACATGACGACCGGTTTCCTCGATACTGTCTTTCATGACCGCCCGCTCGTAGTCGCGATTGATCAGGCCTGCAGCCAGGATCTGGCCTAACGCGGAGCCCTGGTGCAGAGTTTGGATCTGACCCTGATCGAGCTGGTCTTTCTTGACCCAACCCCAGACCTTGCTGGTCAGATCTTCCGGTATCACGCGCTTTTGTTGCAGTGTCCAGAATCGCTCGAGCATGATGCCCATTGCGATAATCGCACACAGGATAATCGGCACCATCAACCAGCCGCCGGATTTGACGATTTCAACCATATAATCTGACTCGGAGGAAAATCGGAATATACAGCGGCCAGCCGAAAATTGCTCCCCGGCAAGCGCTCATTTCCCGGAATCTTGATGCCAGTACTTGCGATCGTCCCGCCGGTGTTCGGCAAGGCGCCGTATGCCATCATCGCGGCAGATCCGGTAGCTGATGGCCCCGGAACTGGCCGTATTCAGCACCTCGGCACCGGCACTCCGCCACAAGCTGACAATATCCTCCTTGGGGAACCCCCAGCGGTTGTTGAAACCAGCGGAAACGATAGCCACTTTCGGTCGGATGCGCCTGACGAACTCCTTGCTGGATGAGGTGCGACTGCCGTGGTGCGGAATCAATACGATGTCGGCAGGCGCAAGAACACCGCTACGCGCCAGCAGACTCTCCACCGGTGCTTCGATATCACCGGTGAGAATAACCCTGTATCGGGCAATGCGAAGCTCCAGGACACAGGACGCATTGTTGCCGTGCCAGCGGCCCGACTCCGCAGGGTGTATGACCGCGAACTCGATGCCGTCCCAATGCCAACCTTCGCCCAAGTGGCACCATTCCTGCCGCAGATCGATATGCTCAAGCGCTTCCCCGGTCAGCATCCTTTTTATACCGATTTCCTCTGTCAGCGACCGCGCACCTCCTGAATGATCCTGGTCCGCATGGCTGACCAGCAGCAAGTCGAGCGAAGCAATGCCCTCGCTCCTGAGAAAGGGCACCAGGACAAGCTGACCGGTATCGGTGCCACCGCGAAACGACGGACCGGTGTCAAAAACGGCTGCATGCCGGCGCGTCCGCAGGACAACAGCGAGACCCTGACCCACATCGAGCACGTGGATATCAATGCAATCCTGCGGTGGTGGTGGCGGCCTGTAGAGAATTATTGCCAGCGCGGCAACCAGGGCCAGTTTGCGTCCCGGCCAGCCGGGCGGAGCCAGCGACCAAAGTGAAGGCAATAGTGCCGTCATAACGATAAGGCCCTCCGGCCGCGCGATGTGAAAGTTTGCGAGCGGCAATTCGGCCGCGTGCCGGATCAGCCAAAGCACGAGACTGACGCTTCGATAGGCGATGTCGAGCGCAATGTTGCCCGCCGGCTGAAACGGTCCATCGCGCATCAGGCCAAGCAGGCAGGCAGGAACCGTAAGAAAGTTGAAAACCGGTAGCGCCAGCAAGTTGACGAAAGGCGCGAGAATGGCGACCCGATCAAACAGCAGCACCGTCAGGGGAAAAAGACCGAGTAAAAGTGCAACCTGGGTAGAAGACAAACGTCGTATGCCGTTCAACAACATCGCAACGGAGTGATTGTTCACGGCAAACGCAGGAATCCGCGTTACCCGCAAATGCCAGAACAGTATCGCGACAGCGGCGAAAGAAAGCTTGAAGCCGGGCGCCTGAATTGCGAGCGGATCTGTTATCAGAATTGTGAGGCAGCAAATGGCAAGCAGCCGCGCAGGAGATATTTGACGACGAAAAAGGCCGGCTAACACAAAAATAATTGTCATCAGGACAGCCCGCCGGGCCGGCACTGCAAAGCCGGAAATTTCGGCGTAAGCCAAAGCAGCAATTGCCGCAATGACTGCCGCACAATCCCTGATGTTGGCTCTGCGGCAAAAAAAGGAAAGCAGGAACCAGCAAAGGAAAAACACGCCACCGGCGGCAAGACCAATGTGAAGACCGGATATCGCCATCAGGTGGCTTGTTCCGGTTGCCGCGTAGCGTTTCCATTGTTCCCGCGTGATGGTATGTCGCGCGCCAACGGCCACCGCCAGCACGACGGCCGAGGCGTCATCGTCGGGCAAACGTGCCTCGATTCGGGCTGCGAACCGCTGCCGCAGGCGGGAAATCCGATCAACAGCCCGATCGTCGCGCCGAACGTTATTCGAACCGTTGACAACGTAGCCGGTCGCGCCGATGGCTTGCCGAAAGAGCCAGGCTTCGTAGTCGAAACCACCGGGATTCGAAAAGCCTCGCGGTCGCCGCAAACGCACCTCAAACTGCCATGTCTCGCCGAGGGCAGGTCTCGTTGTCGCCTCAAACCAGCTCAGTCGAATCCTGCCGGGCAGGTCATCACGGCCCACAGGTTCTACCAGGAAGCTCAGTGACGCACCACGGTCTTTGGGAAAGTCAGCGACGCGCGCATCTATCCTGATGGTTTTCCCTACCAGCGCCGGCGACAGCCTGGCATCGATGACACCATGTGCGGCGAACGCGAGCAGCAGCAGCCCAAGCAGATAGGCGCCGGCAAAACGTATTCCCGGGGCGAAAAAAGCGGCAAGCGATACGGGAACAAGGACAATTAACAGGAATTTGTCGGGCAAATGACTGCATAACTGTAGCGTGTAGGCGCCTGCCAATGCGCACAAGCAAAGCATAAGCATGTTCCGCTTCCCTGCGGTTTGTCGTTATGATGCTGCTTTCCATCGAACCGGATTCAGTCTCGAATGCCAAGGCGGTTTTTTAGGAAATTTGCGTTTAAACGCCACAAAATCAGTCAACAGTGGTATTTGAGCCCGTTTCGTGACCTGCTGCATAACCCGGCGTACTGGGGCATACGGCGCAAAACCGTCGTGCCGGGGTTTTCGCTGGGACTTTTTATCGCGTTTCTGCCCTTCCCGGCACACACGCTGACGGCCGTACTGTTGGCGCTTCTCCTGAGAGTCAACATACCGGCGACTATCATCGGAACATTGCTGATGAACCCGGTGACAATATATCCGATGTTTCGACTGGCGTACCGTGTCGGTTCGTTTCTGCTCGGACTGGAGTCTCAACCTTTCGAGTTCGAGCTGTCAGTGGAATGGTTGACACATGGATTTCTGAATGTCTGGCAACCGCTGTTGCTCGGCTGCATGCTGTGTGGGGCGCTCGCTGCACTGATCGGCTACGTCGGGCTCGATCTTTTGTGGCGCGCGTCGCTGGCCGATTACGTAGCTGCTCGTCGGCGCCGGAAGAACAAGAGTTAAGGAATCTTCGCGATCCTTCCGGCAATATCAGCCGCTGGGTATCAGACAGCCACCCTCCAGCAACATGATCCTGTCCATGCGTTCGGCAATCGAGTGATCGTGCGTGACGATGACGAGGCTCGTCTCGAGTTCGCGATTGAGTTCAAGCATCAGTTGCAGGACGTGCTCGCCATTGCCGGCGTCGAGGTTGCCGGTCGGTTCGTCGGCCAGGACGAGTTTCGGACCTGTTATCAGCGCCCTTGCAACCGCCGCCCGCTGGCGCTCGCCGCCAGACAGCTCGCCCGGCTTGTGCGTCAGTCTGTCGCCCAGGCCCCACTCGCTCCAGTAACGCCTGTGCCTGATTCAACGCATCTTCCCTGCGGACACGCCGGATCAGCAGCGGCATTGCGACATTTTCCGCAGCCGAAAATTCGGGCAGCAGGTGATGGAACTGGTAGACAAACCCGATGTAACGGTTCCTCAGGTCTGCCTTGCCCCGCTCGCTCGTCTTGTGCATGCATTGTCCGTCGACCAGTACCTCGCCGGACGTGGGCGTGTCGAGTCCGCCCAATATTTGTAACAAGGTCGTTTTGCCCGAACCCGAGGTGCCGATGATGGCCAGCCGCTCGGCCGCCCTGACCGTCAGATCGATGCCGCTAAGTACCTCCAGCATCGAACCGCCCTCGTCGAAGCGCCGCACGATGGAACGGCACTGGAGTACCACTTCCCTGTCGTTCGTTTGTTGCATTTGCTCATTCATATCGCAACGCCTCGGCCGGCATCGTGCGCGCACCGCGCCAGGCCGGGTAAACAGTCGAAGCCAGGGCGAGGACCAATGCGATAGCCCCTATCCTGACGACGTCCGGCATGCGCAGATCCGCCGGCAAGTCGCTGATGAAATACACGTCGGCTGCCAGAAACTTGATGCCGAAAGCGGATTCCATGAACGAGACGATCATTTCCAGGTTTACTGTGAACAACACACCCAGTGCCACGCCAGCCAGCGTGCCGACCACACCGATGATGCTCCCTTGCGTGATGAAAATTTTCAGTATGCTGGATGGACTCGCTCCCACCGTTCGCAAAATCGCGATGTCCGATTGTTTGTCCTTCACTACCATTACCAGCGTCGACACAATATTGAACGCCGCAACGGCAACGACCAGCAGCAGGATAACGAACAGGATTGACTTCGTAATCTGAATTGAGCGGAAGAAGTTTACGTGGCGGCGGGTCCAGTCGCTGACAAGTACGCCGCCACCAGCGTCGAGCGCAACCTCTCGAACGATTGCCGGTGCGGCATAAATATCATTTACAGCGAGGTGAAAGCCGCTGACTTTGTTTCCTTTGCGATACAGTCTCTGCGCATCCGCGAGATGGATAAAAGCCAACCGTCGATCGAATTCATACATGCCGACGCGATAGATGCCGGTTACCGTGAAACGCTTCGTCCTTGGAACGAGGCCGACAGGCGTAACAATTCCCTCCGCCAGCGTAATCGATACCTTATCGCCAATATCCGCTTGCAGGGCATCCGCCAGTTCGGCGCCGAGCACAATACCGAAGCCCTGCTCCTCAAGGCTCGAGAGGCTGCCTTTTGTAACGACGCCGGATACGCCGGACACCTCGTTCTCGAGTACGGGATCGATGCCGCGTAATTCGATGCCACTGAGGTGCTGCCCATATACAGCCAGGGCCTTGCCTTCGACATAGGGTGCGGCGGCCTTCACGCGGGGGTTGGCCGTGGCATCGGCGACTCGCTTTTTCCAGTCCGTCAGGCCGCCCTGCGGGTCCTCAATGCTCGCGTGCGACGACATCAGCAACAACCGGTCCTGGAGTTCGCGTTCGAAGCCGTTCACCACCGAAAGGACAATTATCAATACAGCCACGGCGATCGCGATGCCCAGCATCGAAATGGCCGAGATCAGAGAGACAAAGCGATTGCTCGTCTGCGCCCGCACATATCGCGTGCCGATCCATATTTCATACCAGCGCATCATCCTACTCGTACCTGAGCGCCATCGCAGGATTAACGTGGGCGGCACGGCGGGCCGGATAGAGTGTGGCCAGGGAAGTCAGGGCAAAGGCAGCGACAGCAATGACGGCAACGTCGAAAAACTCAATGTCGGATGGAATATCTGTGACGTAATAGACGTCGCCAGGCATGATCTGGAAACCAAACAGTTGTTCCAGCCAGGGTACGATCGTCGGCACATTTATTGCGAGCACAACGCCAGATATGACGCCCAGCAAAACACCGAGCCAGCCGATGACTGCGCCCTGGATAAAAAACACACGAACCACGCCATTCGGCCCCATGCCAAGCGTCCGCAAGATTGCAATGTCGCTCGTCTTGTCGGTCACGACCATGACCAGGCTGGCGACAATGTTGAAGGCCGCCACGCCGATGATCAACGACAGAATCAAGGACATCATCATTTTTTCCAGACGAATCGCCCGAAAATAACTGGCATTCTCCACGGTCCAGTCGCTTGCGCTAACCGCCGGTCCGAGTCGATTCTGTATTGAGCGGGCAATAGCGGGTGCCGCCATCACATCGTCGGCACGAAACCGGACTGCAGAGACGCTGTTGCCCAGTGACATCATTCGCGCAGCATCGTCCATGTGCACCAGGGCCAGCAAGGCATCATGGTCCTGCAAGCCCGCCTCGAATACACCGCGAACAACGAAACGCTCCAGGATCGGTTCGAGACCGCCGTCTCCCGTCGGCTTTGGTATCAACAGGATGACTCCGTCACCGATACGGATGCGGAGTTCCATGGCCAACAAGCGGCCGAGGACAATGTTTTTCATGCCGGCCTCGAGCACGCCGAGATCGCCCTCGACAAAATTAATCGTCCCGCCCGACACGGCACTTTCAAGTTCGGGCAATATACCGCTGATGAGCACCGCGTTGAGGGTGCCGCCAGAGCGGATCATTCCTTCCATACCGATGTACGGCGCCGCCGCCGCAATGCCGGGCTCGGCAAGTATCTCTTGCCGAAGAGTTCGCCAGTCCTCGACGCTGTTGTCCCGTGCCGCTCACCTGGCCGTGCGCCGTCATGCTCACGAGGCGATCCCGCAATTCGCCTTCAAAACCGTTCATTACGGACAGGATGATGATGAGAGCCGCGACGCCCAGGGCGATGCCGGCAAGCGAAATCGAGGTAATAAAGGAAACGAATCTGGTGCGGCCTTTGGCCCGGAGGTAGCGAAGGCCGAGGAAGAATTCAACAGAATCGATCATCGCCCGCATTAGAACACATCAGGAGCCGCTGAACGCCCGCAATGTCGGCTCCCGCAAGGCATCCATGCGACCCGTAGCCCGTCCTGACGGGCGGGATCGAAATTGTGACGTGGTTCGCATTTGCGCGATCGGGCATTACAAAAGGGCGACAAGCTATTGAATCAGCAGTTTTTTGACCCGCTGTCGAGTGCTATAGTCAGCGGGTAATTATCTGGAGACTCTGAGATGGCCAAGGTTCGCGCCACTACACTTCTTGCCCTGGGCTGCGCCCTGGCGGGCAGTTTTTTTGCCGGCAGTCTTATTGCCGAAACGCTGCAAATGGAAGGTACTGACCAGTCCGCCTTCGAGGGTTCCGGCCGGCCGACCCGCGGCATGACACAGGACCGCGTCCAAGCCACCTATGGCACTCCGCAGTCACGCCAGGCCGCCGTCGGCGATCCGCCCATCTCGAGATGGGAGTATCCGAAGTTCGTCGTCTATTTCGAATACGACCGGGTCATCCATGCGGTTCTGAAGCGCTAGGCGAGCGCCGCCAAAAGCACGCCTTTTTCTGCGTTTCTCGTCGTAAAACTGCGCGAATTGCGTCTGCCGGACGTCGTCATTTGTCTGTGAGATAATCGCGGGCCGTTTGCCCGGCCGATCAGTTTCGTGGCTCGTAGTTCATCATTATTCTCGTCGCTCATAACAGTGCCGGACGCCGGCCGGCCGGCTGCATGGGGCCGGCTGATCGGCGCCAGTGCGGCGTTGGCCGCGCTGGAGCTCGCCGAAAATTCGGATCGACCCGTCCTGGTCCTCGCCTCCGATCCCCGGCACGCCGATCAGCTCGAGGCGGAGATCCGTTTCTTCGCCGGCGAGAGAATAGCGGTGTCGCACTTCGTCGAATGGGAGACGCTGCCCTACGACAGTTTCTCTCCGCACCAGGACATTATTTCTCAACGACTTCGGGTACTGTCTGATCTGCCCGGTCAGACAAATGGAATTGTCGTCGCATCGGCGGCGAGTTTGTTGCAGAGATTGCCGCCAAGCGATTACGTCGCGGCACGATCGCTCTCGGTAAGCCTTGGGCAAGTCCTCGAACGGCAGGATTTCATCGACAAACTGACTGCGTCCGGTTATCTGCGGGTGCCTCAGGTTGACGAGCACGGGGAATTCGCGGTCCGTGGTTCCCTCCTCGATATTTTCCCGATGGGTTCGTCTGCGCCGCTACGCATCGACTTCTTCGACGACGAGATCGAAAGTCTGCGTTTTTTCGATCCGGACAGTCAGTTGTCTCGTGAGACGATGGATCACATTCGGATATTGCCGGCAAGGGAAATTCCGCTCGACCAGGCAAGTGTCAGGGATTTCCGTGACCGCTATCGTGAAAGATTCGAAGGCCAGCCGTCACGTTCACGAGTGTACCGCGAAGTATCTGACGGAATCGCACATGGTGGGATCGAGTATTACCTGCCGCTGTTTTATGCGTCGACCGCGAGTCTCTTCGATTATCTGCCCGGAAACTGTCTTCTTTTTGTGCCGTCCGACATTTCTCAAGTCCTCGACAAAGCGTGGCAGGAAATTCATGAGAGATACGAACTCTGCAGCCTGGATGTGGAGCGACCGGTACTGCCCCCGGAAGAGAGTTTTTTTCAACCTCACGACATAAGCGAACAACTCAACGCGTATGGCCGAGTCGCTTACTCGTCACAGTCACTTCGTGAAATTGACGGCACGGTCAACCTGCCTGCCAGATTGCCGCCTGCGTTGCGAATCGAGTCGCGTTACGAGGATGCAGCACATGCTGTCGTCGATTTTCTTCAGAAATTTGCTGGCCGGGTTTTGTTTACGGCTGATTCGCCCGGTCGGCGGGAGAGCATTTACGAGATGTTGAGTGCTCGCGGTCTCGATATTCTCCGGGTCGAAGGCTGGCAGGCGTTTCTGAACGGCGGTCCGGATATTGGCGTGACGGTATCTCCGATCGAAAACGGTGTGCTCCTGCCTGAGGCCGCAATCGCCATAATCAGCGAGCAACAGTTGTTCGGTGAAAAGCCGCGGCAACGCAGTCGCCGACGCCGGGCAGAACGCGATCCTGAAAAAATCATCCGGCAACTCAACGATCTCCAGGAGGGCTCTCCGGTTGTCCATGCGGAATATGGCGTCGGCCGATATCTGGGACTGACGACGCTGGAGACCGGCGGCGTAACCGGCGAATTCCTGAGTCTGGAATATGCGGGCGGCGACAAGCTCTATGTGCCCGTGCACTCGCTGGACCTGATTTCGCGCTATACGGGCGCGTCAGCCGAGAACGCGCCATTGCACAGGCTCGGTAGCGATCAGTGGGCCAGGGCCCGGCGGCGGGCGATCAAGAAGATCCGCGATGTTGCCGTGGAATTACTCGACGTCTATGCAAGGCGGGCAGCCCGGCCGGGGCACCACTTTCATTGGCCCGAGACAGATTACCAGACGTTCATGGACGGGTTTCCTTTCGAGCCCACCGAGGACCAGACGCGCACGATAGACGAAGTGCTCGGCGACCTGGCATCCGACAAACCAATGGACCGCGTTGTCTGCGGCGACGTCGGATTTGGCAAGACCGAGGTTGCCCTGCGCGCCTCGTTCGCGGTCGTGCACGGTGGCAAACAGGTCGCCATTCTCGTGCCGACGACGCTGCTGGCGCAGCAACACGGTCAGACCTTCAAAGACCGCTTTGCGGACTGGCCGGTTCAGGTGGAAATTCTGTCCCGCTTTCGCTCGCAAAAAGACGCGAAGGATGTCGTCGATGGAATGCGACGAGGGACTGTCGATATCGTCATCGGCACGCATCGATTATTGCAACACACAAAAGACTTCTCCGACATCGGGCTTGTCATCGTGGATGAGGAACACCGCTTCGGCGTGCGCCATAAAGAAGCGATAAGGATGCTGCGAAGCGAAGTCGACGTGCTGACAATGACAGCAACCCCGATACCGAGGACGCTGAACATGGCGCTCGGCGGGCTGCGGGACATGTCATTGATTACGACGCCACCTCCCGAAAGGCTTGCGGTCAAGACTTTTGTGAGTGAGTGGAACGACGTCATGATCCGTGAAGCCTGCCTGCGCGAGATCAAGCGTGGTGGCCAGGTCTTTTTCATTCACAACCGCGTGGAGGACATCGCCTCGGTTGAGGAGCGGCTGTCGAAACTCGTTCCCGAAGCCAGTATCAGGACCGGCCATGGACAAATGCCTGAACGGGAACTCGAACAGGTCATGCTCGACTTCTATCATCGTCGCTTCAATGTCCTTATGTGTACGACGATTATCGAAAGCGGCATTGACGTACCTACCGCAAACACGATCATCATCAACCGCGCTGATCGTTTTGGTCTTGCCCAGCTGCACCAGTTACGCGGCCGCGTGGGTCGGTCTCACCACCGTGCGTACGCTTATCTCATAGCGCCGCCCAGGGCCGCGATGACAGCGGACGCGGTCAAGCGACTGGAGGCAATTGATTCACTCAGTGATTTGGGAGCGGGGTTTGTGCTGGCGACACACGACCTCGAGATTCGCGGCGCGGGCGAACTTCTGGGCGATACCCAAAGCGGTCAGATTCAGGAAATCGGTTTTTCCCTGTATACGGAACTGCTGGCCCGGGCCGTTCAATCTTTGCGGGCAGGTGAAGAGCCTGATCTTGAGGGGCCACTGAATGCCGGCGTTGATATAAACCTTCACATACCCGCATTATTGCCGGAAGACTACATGCCGGACGTGCATCTGCGGCTCATCCTGTACAAGCGCATAGCGAGCGCGAGTTCCCGGGAACGATTGAAGGACTTGCAGATCGAACTCATTGATCGCTTTGGTCTCTTGCCGGAGGCAGCCAAAAACCTGATGCGAATCGCGGCAATCAAACAGGATGCTTCGATGCTCGGGATCGAGAAAATCGACGCATCGGAATTCGGCGGCTTCATTCAGTTTGTCGGCCAGAGCCGGGTCGATCCTGTCTCACTGGTGCAACTTGTGCAGGAAGACAGCCAGACTTATCGAATGCAGAGCGCGCATCGATTACAGTTTCGAACGGAATTGAGCGATGCGGCTCAGAGATTCAAATTCATCGAGGAACTGCTTACACTGCTGGTCTCGAAACCCGGCTCGGACGCCTGCCGGGCGCTGGCCAGCTAGTGGCCCAACAAGGTGGAGTTTTTGGCAAAAGGAGGACATTCATGCGTGCTGCCTTCTGCGTAGCAGTCGTCGCACTCGCTGCTTCGATATTGCCGGCATTTGCCCAGCAAGATGCTGAACTCTTGCCCGGCGAAGAGACGGGGGAGACTGTCGAGCCTGTTCGACGTTACACGGTCGAGTTGATCATTTTCTCCTACGGTGAAGGCGCCTCCGCCGGCACCGAGACCTGGATAGCGGACGAACCGGCCATCAGGGTTGCCCCCGACCCAGCCGACGACGATTACTTTGATACGGATTTTTCCGAATTTCCCGAGCCGGGCGAAGTGCTTGCAGAAATTGCAGCGCCTGCGATAGCGCGCCGCTACATGGACCTCGAGCTCGTGCTGCTCGATACCGATACGTTCACGATGAATGAGATCTACGACAAGCTGGTCGAACTCGATGCTTACGAGCCGATCATGCGGGCAGGCTGGACCCAGCCCACCTATGAAAAAGACCTGACGGCCTCGATCAGGCTACGCACGCTCGGCGATCCACCGCCCGGGCTCGACGGCACTCTGATGCTCTATCTCGGTCGTTACCTGCATCTCGTGGTCGACTTGACCATGGACAAGGATCCTCCCCTTGCAGCACCACCTGAAGAAACGTCGGCAAGTGTTCTGACATTCGGCGATGCCCGCATTCAGAACGAGTATGAGCTGATCGATCAGTACGGTGAATTGTTGCCGCCACCGATCCGGTACCGAATCTTCGGGGACCGCATCATGAAAAACGGCGACATACGGTACTTCGACCACCCGAAGTTTGGCGTGATTGCCAAGATTACGCGCGTGGAGGAAACCGAAGAGGAGATCATTGACGATACCGAGGACCTGCTGCCCGGCAGTTTGTTGAGTCCTTAGCCTGAGTGAGGGGGATAGACGCGACGCAAGCCCTGAGCGGGCCCGATCATAAAAACGGGGTCCGTCCCCCAGTTCAGTCGGACAGGACCTTGTCCAGAAAGTCGTCGGCGCTGGCGCCGCCCTGTCCCGCCTGCATAAGACAGGTGTTGAACCTGACCGTAACAAAACGCGACACACCCGATCGCGGATGATGTATGACGAGATCACGCACCGCCGTCGATATGTTCGCCGCGAATTCCTGCACGCCCTCTTCCTCCGAAGCGTGGGACAATACGATCAACTTGTCGTCGTTCACCCTCGCAACAACGTCACTGGCGCGCCTGAGACAGCGCCGAATTGCCTGCCCGACGCGACGCAGGCAGGAATCCGCCGAGTGTCGGCCGAAAACGTCCCGATAAGCGTCGAAATCGTCGATCGAAAAACAGACAAGCGCCAGAGTCGTCTTTTCTCTGGCCGCGACGGCCCAGTCGTGGGCCAGGATTTCGCGAAACGCAGTGGCGTTCAACAGGCCGGTTACCGGGTCGTCCCTCGATAAGTCTCTGATTCGGCGTTTGGCCTTCAAGAGCGCCTGATGCATCTCGGCGTCGGCCGCCGCCCCGGTGGAACCGGCGCCGCCACGCCAGTAGGCCGCGTAATAACGGGTACTTTTCTCGTTGCCAAGCGACATTGGCTCCAGTACGAGCAGATATTCGCGGTTGCCGAGCTCGACGGGAATTGAGGTTGCCTGCCCGGATCGCACTGTCTCGCTGATCTCCGGGGCCAACTCACGACCGACGAGTTGCTCGACAAGGTCGGCGAACGACCGACCCATGGCGTTCTGCCCGCCGGCAATGCTGTCAAATGCAGGATTGCACAGCACGACCGGCCAGTCCGACCGATCGATGCGGGCAACAATGAGCGGTTCCCCAGATCCCGTGATCAGTTGCTCCAGTATTTTCCTATGCAGCGTTTTCATCGAATCCAGGGATTTACAGTGTCCTGCCTCATTGCAGGGTCCAGAGTAGCCGAAGCATCGTCGCAAATACTGTGATCCCGTTCCAAAGGTATCGTCGAGCAGCTGGTCGAAACGACCAGAGGGCGGGAAATCGCCTGGCGTTGATCCGGCCGACCATATTGACGGTGATGGCGCAATCGACGCCGACAGGAATCAGGCATTCAGTTCCAGTGGCGGGCGATCCTGCCAATCAATGAAGCGCTTTGCCGCCGTCTGCCATTCCTCGCTGGCCAACAACGACTCTCGCAGAACCTGTCCGGTCCCGTGCAATCTGGCCAGACGCACGAGCGACAAGGGATTCGAGTACTCCTCAAGGGACGACACGACTGCCTGGGCCGCGGACCGGTCGTTACAGATCAAAATCATGTCGCACCCGGCCGCCAGGGCCAGTCTGGCGCGTTTCGGCATCGTCCCGTAGCTCTCACTCGCCTTCATGCTCAGGTCGTCGCAGAATACGGCGCCACCAAATCCCAGGCGTGATCTCAATTCCGACTGAATCCAGTATTCCGAAAAGCCGGCCGGCAGCGGATCCATCTCGGCATAAATGACATGCGACATCATGACGCCGGCCAGCAGTTCGTTGCCGACCAGTTTGTCATATGGACGCATGTCGTCGAGTACATCACCGTATTCACGCCGGTCGACCGCAGGCTTCTCGTGCGAATCGGCGGCAACAGCCCCGTGTCCCGGGAAGTGCTTGCCAATTGCAGCCATGCCGGCACTTCGCAGGCCGCGCGAAAATGCGCCGGCAAGATCGCTAACGGCCTCCGGATCTTTATGAAAAGCGCGATCCCCGATGACCTCGCTGACGCCCCAGTCCAGATCCAGGCATGGGGCGAAACTGAGATCGATGCCCATCGCCCGGAGTTCCGAACCGCTCACCCAGCCCGCCGTTCTTGCAAGAAGCAGTGCCTCACCGAGATCGCTATCGTACTCATGCCCGATCTTGCGCATTGGCGGAATGGCAGTGAAGCCGTCGCGGAAACGCTGCACCCTGCCGCCTTCTTGGTCCACGGCGATCAGGAGCGGCGGGCTGCGAAGTGCCCGAATCTCACTGACGAGATCGTTGAGCTGGCCCGCGGACGCATAATTCCGGGCAAACAGGATCACGCCGCCGACCGCCGGCTCACGCAAGAGACTGCGGTCCGCCGGTGTTACGGCAAGCCCCTCGATGTCCAGCATGACGGGTCCCAGAGCCATATTCTGGCTAGCCTAGATGGCCGGTCCGTCAAGGTCCAAGCCTTGCGGACTACTTTGCAGTATTTTTCGAGAATTGTTCCCTAACTAATTATTTTTTCTGCTATTTTTCGAGCAGCGCGATGGCTTCGACATGCCCGGTATGCGGGAACATATCGATGATTCCCGCAGCCTCCAGCCGATATCCATGCTCGGAGACAAGCGCTGCCAAATCTCTCGACAGCGTTCCCGGATGACAGGAAATGTAGACGATTCTGGACGGGTTGATGCGCTGGATATGACGAACGACTTCGGGCGCACCGCTCCTGGCCGGATCCAGCAGCAAGCCGGTCCAGTTGTCGGCCAGCCAGCGCTCGTTGCCGTCGATACGACTCAGGTCGGCACAGCGAAACGTGGCATTGGATATCCCGTTACGCACGGCATTCGCGCTGGCGCGAGCGACCAGGCCTTCATCCACCTCGACACCTTCAACATGACCGCAAAATCGCGCCAGCGGCAGCGAAAAATTGCCGACGCCGCAAAAAAGATCAAGAATCCGGTCGTCCTTGTCCGGCTGCAGCAACTCCAGTGCCGCCGCGACCATGCGCCGGTTCACCGGCCCGTTGACCTGAATGAAGTCAGTGGTTTCGAATTCAATGACGATATCGAATTCCGGCAGACTGTAACTGAGAGGCGATAACGGCCCTGCCGGCTGCAACGCTGATATCGAGTCCGGGCCGCCGGGTTGCAGGTAGACCCGACAATTGCGTTCCACAGCAAAGGTCCTCAGGCGCTCAAGATCCGACTCGGTCGGCGCATCCAGAACCCGAAACACGAGTGAAGTTGCGTTTTCTGCAACGGCCACCTCGATCTGCGGCAAACGTCTGCGAATGCTCAAACCGCCGATGAGCTCACTCAGGGGATCGATCAACTCGTCGACCGGGCGGGCAAGCACCTCACAACGGTGCATGTCGGTGATGAACGGTGCATGGCGTTCCCGAAAACCGACGAGTACGCGCCCTTTGCCGGCCACGTCCTTCACGGCCAGTCGCGCACGGCGACGATAATTCCAGGGTGCATCGAAAATCGGCGGAAGCCAGCGCAGAGGCGCTACCTGCCCAATGCGCTCCAGGGCATCCTGCAGGGCCTGCTGTTTGATACCGCGCTGCTCCGAGTCGTCGACATGTTGCAGCGAGCAACCGCCACAGACGCCAAAGACGGCGCAGCGAGGCTCCTTGCGTTTCGGCGACGCCGACAGCACTTCCAACAATTCCGCTTCGTCGTATTTGCGTCTTCTCTTGCGGCGCCGAAACCGCACTTCCTCGCCTTCAAGCGCCCCGGCTACGAATACTTTCTTGCCCGATATCGCGGCAATGCCCTTGCCGTCGTGGGTTACGGAACCAATACGGGCGGTTTCCGGTTCGCGCACGCGAGCCATTATTTCGTGCTTTTGCCGGCCGGCCATGCAGCCGCAAAATCGTTCAGGTGCGGCAAATCCATCGCAGCCAGGGTAGTGCGGACGAGCTGGTATTCCCGCTCCATGTCTTTCGCATCGAGATTGCCTCGCATGAACTCGAAACGCAGGTATATCAGGTAAGTATTCAGGACATCTGTTTCACAATAATTGCGTATGTCGTCGATGCCGCCGTCGAGCCAGCTTGGCCAAACCTTGTCCCCGCTCATCCCCAGCTTGCCGGGAAAGCCGAGCAACACAGCCGCCTGATCGAGGCTGGCCCGGCCTCGCCCCTGAAATGCCGACAGGACTTCCATCAGGTCAATGTGCCGCCAATGATATCGATTGAGATAGTTGTTATAGCGAAAGCTCCTGTCGCCGTCCCCGGTCTCCCAATACCGAGGTGCCTGAATGTTGTTCTTGAGCGCCCTGTAGTGCAGCACAGGCAGATCGAAGCCTGAGCCATTCCAGGACACAAGGTCCGGCGAGTAACGGTCGATGCCATCATAAAAGCGGCGCACCAGATCAGCCTCGTCCGAGCCCGCGTCGCCCAGGCTCCAGACTTTGAAACTGTCTCCCGTTCTGAGTGCGACAGAGATCGCAACGACTTTGTGCTGATGCAATGGCAGAAAATCGCTGCCCGTCTTCTGCTGTTGCATGAAGCTCATTGCCGTCGCCACATCTTCGTCAGAAAGATCTTCGAGATTCCACATTCGTCGGCCGAACTCGACGTCCGGGATCGTTTCAATGTCGAAAGCAAAACAGTTCATCTGTGTCTCACGTTTCCTTGTTGGACCACTAGATTTTCTCAACGACCGCGAAGGCGACAATCAGTCCGGCGTCGTCCGTCAGACTGACATGGCTCGCGGCAATGCCAAGGCGCTCGCAGACCGCCTGGCCCCGTTCCGAAAAAATAACCAGGGGTCGGCCCCAGTTATTATTGACAATGCCGACGTCTCGCAGCCACATGCCGTGCCGGAAACCGGTGCCCATTGCCTTGACCGTCGCCTCCTTGGCCGCAAAACGCATGGCGAGAAATCGCACCGGCCACTTGTTGAGTTCAAAAAGCTTGCGTTCTTCGTCCATTAACAAGCGATCGACAAAATGATCGCCGAATCGATCATAGGTTGCCTGTACGCGGGAAAGCTCGACGATGTCGGTGCCGACACCGAAAATCATGAAGCTCTCGCCTCGTTCATCAATTGTTTCATCCTGCCGACGGCTACGCTGATACCGTCAAAAACCGATTGCGCAATGATCGCGTGGCCGATGTTGAGTTCGACGATTTCGGGAATACAGGCAACCGCCGTGACATTTTCATAGTGCAGGCCGTGGCCTGCATGGACGATCAAACCGATTTGCTGTGCATGGGACGCAGCTGACATCACACGCTCGAGTTCATCCTGTTGCTCCGCTCCGTCCGCGTCGGCGTAAGTTCCGGTATGCAGCTCCACCACCGCTGCCCCGGCCTGTACCGCCGCCTCCAGTTGCCGCGCGTCGGGGTCGATAAAAAGTGAAACACGAATGCCCTGATCTGCAAGACGGGCACATGCATCGGCGACTTTCTCCAGCTGGCCGGCCACGTCGAGACCGCCTTCGGTCGTCAGTTCCTCTCTCTTCTCCGGCACCAGACAACAATCTCCCGGTGCTACGTCCATTGCTACGCGCAGCATTTCTTCAGTGACTGCCATCTCGAGGTTCATCCGGGTCTGCATGGCTTCCTTCAACGCATAAAGGTCCCGATCCTGAATGTGCCGACGGTCTTCCCTCAGGTGCAGCGTGATGCTGTCGGCACCGGATTTCTCGGCGATCAGCGCGGCACTTACCGGATCCGGATAAGTGGTGCCGCGCGCCTGCCGGAGCGTCGCAACGTGGTCTATGTTGATACCCAGATGTAGTACGTTTCCCTTGTCCAAGTCCTGTGTTCTCGCTAAAAGTTGTTTCGCAATTCTACGGCGAATGCATATCGCCTGCCCGCCGTAATTCCAGGAGCACTTTGCGGCTCTTGAGTTCTTTCCCGCCCAGGTGAAAGGAAATAACTTCACGCAGGAGCCGGCCTGCACAGTTCAGAACCTCGGGCAGCTCAAAATCCTCGTTTCTGACGGCCGTAAGCTGCTGACCGGAGAACACCATCGGCCCCTTGCGGTCGCCGACGGGCACTGGACCCTGCTCGACACGGTATTCATACATCGTATCGGCGCGAAGCGGTTCGCGCATTTCCGTATCATGTTCGAGATTCAGCGCATAACCAAGCAGGCGAAGTAATTCCATCTCGAAATGACGCAGCGGCATGGCGACGTCGGCCGATGCTGCGAGATTTTCGATGGTGTTCCTGTAGGCAGTAAAGATTTCCGGTTGGGGATCGTGCCGGTGCAAAAGCTTGAGCAAAAGCTCGTTGATGTAATACCCGGACATCAGGGCATCGCCATGCAATGAAATCGGCGCGCCGTTCATCTCTGCGCCGGTCAGTGTGCCGAGCTCTGAGCGAATCACCCAGGAAAGCCGCAGGGGCAGGAACGGCCGGAGAACACCACGCAGGCGGGATTTCGCGGAGCGGCTGCCACGGGCAACCAGTGCCAGGCGCCCGTGGTTGGGACTGATGATGTCTAAAATCCGGCTCGTATCCCGGAACGGCCGGTGATGCAGGAGAAAGGCCGGTTCGCCCTGTACGCGTTTGCTAACCTGCATACTTCACCGAGGATCGCGGATCGTGGGTGAGGACTCGGATGGCTGAGCGCAGGCCTGGAGCAAAACCCATAGCCGTAGCTATGGGTTGAGTGAAGGCCAAGCTCAAGCATTCGAGAACCAGCCACGGCTGCGATAGGCGGACGGCCTTGCCTATATTGCTTTTAGCAATTATCTCCACGAATTTGCAAAAAATCCTGAACGTTGAATTATTTCCCGAGAGCCGGCCGCCGCCTTGGTGAAATATGCGGGCCCAGCCATAATGCTATTCGTAGCCCAGTCGCAGGAGCTCCTTCTCGCTGTCTGCCCAGCTATCCTTGACCTTGACCCAGAGTTCCAGATGAACCGGCACGCCCAGTCGCTCCTTGAGCTCGAGCCGGGCCGAGCGTCCTACTTTCTTGAGAACATTGCCTCCCTTGCCGACCACAATTCCTTTCTGGCTGTCACGTTCGACCCATATTATCGCGTTGATGCCGACGCCCCCCGGCTCCTTTTTCATTTGTTCGATCTCTACGGTAAGACCATACGGTACTTCCTGACGCAGCAACAGGGTCAGTTTTTCGCGAATGAGCTCAGCAATCTGAAACGATTCACTGCGATCGGTGATCATCTCCTCAGGATACAAGGCTGGCGATTCGGGTAGGTAGGCCGGAATCAGCTCAACCAGCCTGTCAAGATTGTCGTTCAGTTTCGCCGAAATCGGTAACACCTCGTCGAAAGTATGGCGCTCAGACATTGCTGACAAAACCGCTAACAGCTCTTCCTTCGGGTGCACTTTGTCGATTTTGTTAAGCAATGCGATTGCGGGAACCGGGGAGTCTTTCAATCTGTCAAGAACATCCTGATCCTCGACCGTCCACCGGTTTGCTTCGCTGACAAACAAGATGAGATCGGCGTCGGCAAGCGCGCTGGCCGCCGCACGGTTCATCATACGATTTATCGTCTTGGCTGCACCACGATGCAGCCCCGGTGTATCGACAAAAATAATCTGACTGTCGTTCCTCGTATACACCGCAAGAATTCGGTGTCGCGTCGTTTGTGGCTTCGGCGTAACAATGCTGACTTTGCTGCCGATGATCGCGTTGATCAAGGTCGATTTGCCGACGTTGGGACGGCCGACGACGGCAACGAACCCGCAACGACTGATTGGTTCCGGCACCGGCTAATCCGCCTTTTCAAGTAACGTTAGCATATGTTGAGCTGATTCCTGCTCCGCATCCCTTCGCGTCGTGCCCTGCCCGGTCGTGCTCGCGTCGCGTTCCGCGATAGTGCACCGAACGCTGAAGGTCTGTTTATGGGCTTGGCCTTCTATCTTTTCAACCTGGTAGTCCGGCAACGCAATTTTTCTCGACTGCACGAGCTCCTGAAGACGCGTCTTCGGATCCCTGAGCTCGGCAGAATCCGGAATCTCGACAAGACGCCCTGCAAACGCATTGTGGATAATCCGCCGTGCTTCATCGAAACCCGAATCCAGGTAAACCGCTCCGAAGATCGCTTCCAAAGCGTCCGCAAGGATTGATGCCCGTCTGTGACCGCCGCTTTTCTTCTCACCCGGGCCAAGAATCAGGTGCTCACTAAAACCGAGATCGCTTGATAATTCCGCGAGCGTTGTGTCTTTGACAAGCGAGGATCGCAATCGACTGAGGACGCCTTCTGGCGCATCGGGACGCTGCAGATAGACGGCCTCGGAAATGACGAAATCGAGCACCGCATCGCCCAGGTATTCCAGCCGTTCGTTGTTGATGCCGGGAGCACTGCGATGAGTAAGCGCCTGTTCCAGGAGCTGACTGTTTTGAAATTTGTAATCCAGCGACTTCTTCAGCCAGGTCGCTGTCTTATCCAAAGGGATCGCTCATTTCTTTGGCTCGTCATACCGCATCTTCGGCTGGCTTTCTTGTCCGGCAAGTCTGTACCGGGAGGAGATGACACGCTTCTCCCTTAGCGGCGCACCAACACTTTCTTGTCGAAATGTACCGAAAAAGAAACATTGGCGATAAACGGCGCCATGTGATCGTACACCGCCTCGATCCGGAACCCGCCGCTTTCGTTGACTATTTTGATGTCTCTGGCAGTGATAACACTGACGCTCTCGACATCGAATCGCCGCCGTATTGACTTCTGAATCGACGCACGCGACGGATTCTGACTGTCAAACTCCTTGAATACGCCATCCAGAACGCCCGCGACTTTTATGTAATTAAGATAGACCGGCGAAAGGCGCATTCCTGCGAACGCGAACAGTCCGATAAAGACGGCCAGAATCAGGAAACCCACCGTGGTGATGCCGGCCTGGCGCGACTGAGTCCGCCTCGTCGGCGTTGGATGTCGAAAACGGCGTATTTGACCGCAATTATCCGAGCTAAACATACACCTACTCCACTTTGCTCCGGCCAAGGCTAGCGCAATTCTAACCGCGAAATCAGTGACTGACACCTCATTATTCTATCTTCGTGCCGATCCGCGTCCACTCCGGCCATTCGAGCCCGTCCATGTGCATCCAGATACGCACGGCTTCGCCAACCAGGTGGGTCTCCGGAATTGCACCGATGAAACGGCTGTCGCGGCTGTTATCCCGATTATCCCCCATCATGAAATAGTGGCCATCCGGCACCGTAAACTTGCCATCGCGCATGGCATTGCGGGGATTGGTGACAAGAATCGCGTGCTTCCGGTCACCGAGTTGCTCGATGTACCTGGCGGCCGCTGACGCGCTCGGAGGATCTGCGTCTCTCGTGACTGCGATGAGTTCGCCATTTACGATCAGACGGTGCTCTTCGTAGACTATTTCGTCGCCCGGCAGTCCGATCACGCGCTTGATGTAGTTAATGCTGGGTTCGGATGGCAGGCGAAATACGACGACGTCGCCTCTTTCCGGTTCACCGGTTTCAATGATCTTTTTGTCGAGCACCGGGAGGCGAAGCCCGAAAGAATATTTCTTGACGAAAATATAATCGCCCTGTAGCAGAGTCGGCATCATCGATCCGGAAGGAATCCGAAACGGCTCGAAAATAAACGATCTTATTACCAGAACGAACAACAGCACCGGAAAGAACGAGCGTGAATAATCGATTATGGTGTTGAGGACGCCATTCGTTTCTCCGTCAGAATCGGAAGTGCGTTTTCGCAAGTAAAACTTGTCGTAGGCGACCACTGCGCCGGTAAACGCAGTCAACAACGTCAAGATCAATGCAAGGTTAATACTCAAGATTTACTCTCACTTTTCTACACGTAATACCGCAAGAAATGCCTCTTGTGGAATTTCAACGGATCCAATCTGTTTCATTCGCTTTTTCCCGGCTTTCTGTTTCTCCAACAACTTTCGCTTCCGGGTGATATCACCGCCATAGCATTTCGCCGTGACGTTTTTCCGCAATGCCTTGACAGTGCTTCGCGCGATTATCTGCCTGCCGATAGCCGCCTGAATCGCGACGTCGAACATCTGGCGGGGAATCAGCTCGCGCATTTTTTCCACGAGCTCACGCCCTCTGGTTTGTGCGTTTTCCCGGTGCACAATAATCGATAACGCGTCAACGCGCTCCTGATTTATCAAAATATCGAGTCGCACGAGTGATGCGGGTTCAAAACGCTCAAAGTGGTAGTCGAATGACGCGTATCCACGACTGACGGACTTGAGGCGGTCGAAAAAGTCGAGGACGACCTCCGCGAGAGGTATTTCGTACTCCAGTGAGACCTGACTGCCGAGATATCTGAGGTGTTTCTGCACGCCCCGCCTCTGGATGCACAGCTTGATGACCGCACCCACATGCTTCTCCGTCACGAGGATATTCGCCGTAATGATAGGTTCACGTAGTTCGACGATTTCGTTGTCCGGGGGAAGCTTTGATGGATTATCGACTTTCAGCGTCTCGCCTCCGGTCGTTACGACCTCAAATATCACGGTCGGGGCGGTCGTAATGAGTTCGAGTCCATATTCGCGCTCCAGCCGCTCCTGAACGATTTCCATGTGCAACATGCCGAGGAAGCCGCAGCGGAAACCGAATCCCAGTGCTGTGGACGTCTCAGGCTCGAAATGCAGCGCCGCGTCGTTCAGGCGAAGCTTCTTCAGTGCCTCGCGAAAATTCTCATAGTCATCCGACTTGATCGGAAACAGTCCGGCAAAAACGCGGGGCTGCACCTGCTGGAATCCGGCTAGCGGCTCGTCACAGGGTTTCTTTGTCGATGTCAGGGTATCGCCAACCGGTGCGCCATAGATGTCTTTGATGCCGGCGATGACGAAGCCGACTTCGCCTGTCGCCAGCGCCGGGCGGTCTTCCATCTTTGGTGTAAAGCTGCCAAGTCGATCCACACGGTAGGAACGGTCCGTCGACATGACGGTAATTTTGCTGCCTTTTGGCAAACTGCCGTTGACGACCCGGACGAGTGACACGACACCGACATAATTGTCGAACCAGGAATCGATTATCAGCGCCTGCAGAGGCCCCTCGGGATTACCGGACGGTGGCGGTATTTTGGCAATGATCTGTTCGAGTAATTCCGGTACGCCCTCGCCTGTCTTGGCGCTGACCCTGACGGCATCCTGCGCGTCGATTCCAATGATGTCCTCGATTTCCTGTATGACCTTTTCGGGATCGGCAGCGGGAAGATCGATCTTGTTCAGGACCGGCAGCACGTCAAGGCCCTGGTCGATCGCAGTCATGCAGTTTGCGACGCTTTGCGCCTCGACGCCCTGTGCAGCATCGACCACGAGCAGGGCACCCTCACAGGCAGCCAGAGAGCGGGAAACCTCGTAGGAGAAGTCGACGTGACCGGGCGTATCGATGAAATTCAGCTGGTAGTCTTCGCCGTCCGCAGCACGGTACTTCAGCGACACGCTTTGCGCCTTGATCGTGATACCTCGCTCCCGTTCCAGATCCATCGAATCAAGAACCTGCGCCGACATTTCTCTCGGCTGCAGCCCACCGCATAGCTGGATAAACCGGTCTGCCAGCGTCGATTTGCCATGGTCGATATGGGCAATGATCGAGAAATTGCGTATGTGATTCATGGAATCGGGTCAGGCCCTGCAAACGGCGAAGTATATACGCTTGATATCGCTGTGGGAGCCGTTGCACAGGTCACACCCCGATCTCGTCGAGGACACTGGCGAGCGCATCCCTGTCGAGATAATGCTGACAGATGAAACGGCCATCGAACTCAACGACCGGCACGCGCGTACCATACTCTTTCTGCCAGTCTTGCCGCGTATCGACATTCAGTACCTCAAGCTCAGCCCTGCCTCTCACGAGCGGCAGGATTTCCTCGATGAGTTCTTCACACATATGGCAGCCGGGACGGCTATAGATCTGAATATCAGGCATTACGTTCAGACACCGTTGGCACGAGGTTTTTGAGGCAGCCGTCCTGATTGAGAAAATGCCGGCCCAAAAGTGCGCCTGCGGCCAGACCACAAATCGAGAGAACTACTGCAAGAACGTCGTTCACTGCTCTGCTGAAAATCCAGGCAATGCCGAGCGCGATGACGACGCCGGCCATCGGCAATCCGTAAGCAAGAACTGCGGCGCGCAGCAGATGAGAGGGCGCTAATGCCAGTTTAACGTCGTCGCCCGGTTTCAGGTCCATGCCGGGCGGTACGTTTACGTCGATCAGTCGTGAGCGGCCGGCGCCCGTGAGTAATCCGGCGCCACACCCCTTCCCCGCAGCGCAGCGCGCACAGACTTGAGCGGCATCCACCGACACGGTCGCATGTCCCGACGCGACAGAAACAATCCTGCCAACAGGTGAGTCCATATCGTTTATATCAGTAACAGGAAAGCAGCCGCCAGGCAAAGTCCTGCGGGCTATTGTGGTCGCATCGAGCTGGCGATTCGTTGCACGGTTACCGCGGGTACCTCACCGATTGCCGTAATCTGATAATCGGCCAGCTGCATGCTGTAGGCGTTGGATCCCCCAATATTGGATCGCCGGGCCAGCTTCTTTTTCCGTACCTGGCCGATGAATACCGATACGGTGGCGAGACCATCGCTGTAGAGGATGTGCGTCACCGGCGCATCTGCACCGGGTAGTTGCTCGGTCTTCGTTGAAACGACGCGAAACCCGGCAGGCAGATCACCGCAATTCCAATCGATTGCGATGTCAATCTCCACCCGCTTTGCGGTCTCCGCATACCAGGTGAAATTTTCCAGGCTTACCGATGGCGACAAGGCCTCCGCCGAAATTTCAGAATCCAGGTTTATGTCTGCAAACTTGATTTGCTCGAGAATGGTGCCATCGCCATCGATCAACTCTGTCCGTAGAGGAAACGCCGTACTACGATCCAGCCATAAGCGATGACCGAAGCGGAATTCATCGTGAGGGCGGATTGCCAGCAGCACAGCCTTACGGCCAGCGACCCGATCTTCGCGGACGATCGACAGGTCGTATTCATTGCCAAACTCGATGTCCCTGCCGGGTAGCATCGAAAACAGGGTACCCTGATTATCCCAACTCTCGACCAGCACCGACTTCGAGTCCGGCAGAATGCAATGCACCTCGTCGCCCTTGCGAATGATCTCCAGGCGATTGCCCTCCTGGACCGTCATTTTTTCGCTGACGACACCGTCCTCTATTTTGCGCACAATTTTTAGTGCTTCCGCTTCACCACGCCGGGTTCGAATTACTGTGCCTGCGTAACTCATGTTCTGCACGGCATGCGACATGCGGCCAAGCCACTCATGTGGCCCGTCAGCGGCGAGCGCGATTGCCGAATGCGTCGACAACAAGACCCCGATCGTCAGCAGCGAAGAAAACGCAGATGTCTTTGTCGTGTTATTCATCTAAATGATGCACAAGCCTTGTTGGACCACTAGTCCTGACTTTCTTCGTCAGTACCTCTGTCATCACTCTCCGCCGGCTCATCCTCTGCTTCGATTTCCACGAGGGAACCATCCCACAGCTGCCAGGTAACAAGACGAGGATTATGGTGGAGATACAATTGCTTCAGCAACTCATCGTCCGGCCGGTCAGCCGCAGTTCGACTATCAGGCACCGTGCGGCCCGCAAAATTACTGTCAATATTTCCGCTGTCATCCGGCGAATACACCTGTTGCACAGCGAATAAAGCCAGCACCGCGACCGATGCAGCAATTGCCGCACCTATTGCCGGCCTCGTGAACTTCGATCGAGAAACGTCGGTGCTTGCCGGGTGCCGTACCGGCTCCTCGCCAAGCGCTACCGCAATCCGGTCGCGCAAGTCGCTGATGCCGGGTACATCATGATCCTGGCGAATCTGGCGGCCAATTTCGATATATTCTGCAACCTGCTGGCGCAGCGAAATGTCCTGGCTCAGTCGCCGCAACAGCAACTCGCTTTCATTTTCCGGCAGCTCACCGTCAACGAAGGCGGATATCTGCATTTTCAGAGCGTCGTTCATAAATCACCTAACGGTATCTGTGTCCTGATACCAAATTAATCAACCAGAGTCCCGATCTTCTTGCCGATTGCGTCCCGCGCGCGAAATATGCGGGATCGAACCGTACCGACCGGACAATCCATCGTCTGCGCGATTTCTTCGTAACTCATGCCATCGAGTTCACGAAGCACAATCGCCGTGCGTAAATCTTCTGGCAATGCCTCTATGGCCCGTGCCACCGTTTCATGCAGCTGACGACCCATCAGCACGCTCTCGGGCGTGTCCGTCTCCCTGAGCTTCGCATGCAGATCGAACTGCTCCGGATCCTGCAGGTCCAGTTCGACGTCCATCGGGCGTCTGCGCTGGGCTGCCAGATAATTCTTTGCAGTATTCACGGCGATCCGATAAAGCCAGGTATAGAACGCGCTCTCGCCACGGAACCTGGCCAATGCCCGGTAGGCCTTGAGGAAGGCCTCCTGGGTAATGTCCAAAGCCTGGTCCGGATCTCGCACATAACGCATCACCAGATTGACAATCCTGTGCTGATATTTCAGGACAAGAAGGTCAAAAGCACCTTTATCACCCTTCTGGACACGGCGGACCAGCTGAGCATCGGTTGATTTAGTCGCCATACAGGCAGGCCCCACTCAATGAGCGGTGAGGTCAACCGACTCCCGAATAGACTGGCGCAATGTTAGAAAGTTCTCCGAATACAGCATGTTTCAGGCATTTTCTGCAGAAATGTGACCCAGTTTTGCGGATGCGATGGTATCAGCTTAGGCACTCCGGCCAAAGGCCCCGGGTCCCTGCCGCCACAAGATCTGCAGGTAGCGCCATTGCTCGTTACTTGCGGGATCGCCACGCAGAAGCTCACCGTAAATCAGTCCGTCCGGCAATCTGAATCGCAGCCAGGCAAGTCTCGGCAATACGACACTACCAGATAGTATCTGTACCGGCTCTTCCTTGCCCTGTCGGTTGATCACCGTGGCGGCAGCCTTGCCGATGCGAATCTCTTTTACGCGTCCCGCGCCGCGCGCGAGCCTGCTGATTTCCCTTAACTGGCTCACCAGCCAGAGCGTTGCCAGACCCAGCCTGGCCCACGGCGCTAATGGCAGGTGGATTATCAGCGCAAAACCGGTCAAGAGCGCCGCGCAGGCGGCAAGCATGACGACCTGCCGCAACAGGGGATCAGGTTTGAGCTCGGCGACGAATCTTTTCGATGGCATCGGCTAGTTCGGGATCATCATGACTTTGGCCGCCCAACAAATAGCCGAACAACTCCGGATCCGGTAGCGCCAAAAGCTCGCGAAACGCGGCTTTTTCGGATTTCGACGCGTGTTCGTAAGCGGTCCGCAGATAATCAACCAGGAACTCATCGAGCTCGCGCATGCCCCGCCTGCACTGCCACCGTAATCTGGCGTCACCCGAAGACATTATGGAATTGCCGCTGCGCTAGTACCGACATTCTGCCAGCATCTTTTTGGTATCGTCGGACATGTGGGAAGTGTGCCAGACTGTGTAGGCTGTGCAGGTTGGAATCAAACGGATTAAAGTATGTCAGCTGAGGTTTACAAATTGATCCGCGTCGCCGGGAGCGACGCCGGTGAGTTTCTTCAGGGGCAACTGACCCAGGACATGGAGCGGCTGGCCCAGACGGGAAGTCTCCCCGCTGCATGGTGCAACCCGAAAGGCCGCGTAATCTCCCTGCTGCGAATCCTGATGACCGACGACGGTTACGGCCTCGTGCTGCCGGCCTCGGTTGCATCTTCTGTGTGCGAGCGGCTGACCGTCTATCGGCTGCGCGCAGATGTCAGCCTCGAAGTTGCCGACGCCGACTGGACCTGCCTGATATTGAATACAGGCGAGGATCTGGAGCAACTCGACAAGCTCGATTTGCGGCCCGGACAGGAAATCAATGCCTGCCGCATCGCTCATGGACTCATTGCCGTCAATATCGGTATCGAGGAGCAATGCGTCGAACTGATGGGCTATAGAGCGGATCTGGAGAAAGCCGGAATCCAGGCAACATCACCGGCCTCGCCCGACTTCCTTCGTGGTGCAAAGATTCGCGCCGGCATTCCGGAAATCCTTGGCGATCAAGCCGAAAAGTATACGCCGCATATGCTGAACCTCGATCTGCTCGGCGCGGTCAGTTTCGACAAAGGTTGTTACACCGGACAGGAAGTCGTCGCAAGGACCAAGTTTCTCGGCAGCAGCAAGCGTCGACTGATGCGGTACCGGACGGGTGGAACAGTGGCGGTCGGTGACAAACTGTCCGATGGCGAAAAAGACGCCGGCAGGGTGATCAACGTCAGTGGCGAAGATTTACTGGCCGTAACGCCCGTGGAAATGCACGACAAGGAACTTTTTATCAACGGTGTGGCGGTGACGCCGGTGGCTATGCCGTACGCGCTACCAGATTCCTGAGTTGCCCGCATGTCGGGTCATCGCCCGTCTGGACGGGCGAATCAACAAAACCATAGGGCGCCCCGGGGCACCGTTTATTAGTTGAAAGTCTCGGGCCGCATATGCGGGAACAGAAGCACATCCCGAATGGATGGTGAATCCGTGAATAACATGACAAGCCGGTCTATGCCCAGCCCGAGGCCGGCCGTGGGCGGCATACCGTATTCGAGTGCCCGAATATAGTCTGCGTCGTAGGACATCGCCTCGTCGTCACCGGCCGACCGACTCGCCGCCTGCGCCTTGAATCGCTCCGCCTGATCCTCCGAATCATTCAGTTCCGAGAAGCCGTTCGCGATTTCACGACCAGCAATAAAAAGTTCGAAGCGGTCTGTTATGAATGGATCGTCGTCATTGCATCTCGACAGCGGCGACACTTCCGTCGGATACGCGGTAACGAATGTCGGCTCAAGCAGTTTCGCTTCGCAGGTCTTTTCGAATATCTCGATCTGCAGTTTGCCACTGCCGTAACTCTGCTCCACATTGACGCCGAGTTTGTCAGCGACACCTGTCAGGTAACTGAGGTCACGCAGCGCTTCTCTGTCTATCTCCGGGTTATATTTGATGATCGCCTCTTCCACGGTCATGCGCGAGAATGGCATTGCGAAGTCGTATTCCTCGCCCTGATATCGAAGCGTCGATTCACCGAGCAGAGATTCTGACATGCCGCGCAGCAAGGCCTCGATCATCTCGATCAGGTCCTGGTAGTCGGCATAGGCTCGATAGAGTTCGAGCATCGTGAACTCGGGATTGTGCTGCGTCGAGATTCCCTCGTTACGGAAGCTCCTGTTGATTTCATAGACCCGTTCGAAGCCGCCGACGACGAGGCGCTTCAAGAATAGCTCCGGCGCGATTCTCATATAGAGTTGCATGTCGAGCGCTTTGTGGTACGTCGTAAATGGCCTTGCGATAGCACCGCCCGGCGCCGTCTGCATCATCGGTGTTTCGACTTCCAGAAAATCCTGCGAATCGAGGAAGGCACGGATGTAGGCGATCAGTTCCGAACGCAAGCGGAACCGGCGGCGGCTGTCCTCGCTCATGATCAGATCGAGATAACGCTGCCGGTATCGTATTTCCTGATCAGCCAGGCCATGGAATTTCTCTGGCAATGGCCGTAACGATTTTGTAAGCAGCCGCACATCGTCGGCCATTACGGTCAGTTCCCCGGTCTTGGTCTTGAACAGGGTTCCCGAGGCGCCGACGATATCGCCAACATCCCATTTCTTGAAGTCCTGGTAAAGACCGTCGGCGAGCCGGTCGCGCTCGAGTCGAAGCTGGATCTGCCCGGTCCGGTCCTGGACTTTGATGAAGCTGGCCTTGCCCATCACACGCTTGACCATCATGCGGCCTGAGACCTTCACTTCGATGGCCTCCGCGCGCAGGCCAGCGTCCTCATGTTCACCATAGGACTGGTGCAACTCGTCGGCGAGCGCGTTTCGCCGGAAGTCATTTGGGAAAGCGTTACCGGCTTTTCGTAATTCTGAAAGTTTGCGTCGACGCTCGGCAATCAGCGCATTTTCTTCCAGATTGTCTTTTTTTCTGTCGGTCACTTGTTGAACCACTAGAGCCCCTGCTTCAGGCCAGCCTCGATGAATAGATCCAGTCCGCCATCAAGGACGGCCTGCGTGTTGCCGGTCTCAACCCCGGTCCGCAGATCCTTGATCCTGCTCTGGTCCAGAACGTATGACCTTATCTGATTTCCCCATCCAACGTCTGCTTTGCTTTCTTCTACCTTCGACGCTTCTGCGCGACGTGTGTACAGCTCGAGCTCATAGAGTTTCGCTTTCAGCTGTTTCATCGCCGTCGCTTTGTTCTTGTGTTGCGAGCGGTCATTCTGACATTGCACGACGGTATTCGTCGGCATGTGCGTAATCCGCACCGCGGATTCTGTGCGATTGACGTGCTGACCACCAGCGCCACTTGCACGATAGACATCGATCCGCAGATCCGCAGGATTGATTTCGATATCGATATCGTCGTTTACCTCGGGTGACACGAATACGCTGGCGAACGAGGTGTGGCGGCGATTGCCGGAATCGAAAGGAGATTTTCTGACCAGGCGGTGCACGCCGGTTTCGGTTCGCAACCAGCCGTACGCATACTCACCCACGATGCGTATGGTGGCGCTTTTAATGCCGGCGACTTCGCCGGCCGACGCTTCGATGACCTCCGTCTGAAAGCCATGCGAGTCCGCCCAGCGCAGGTACATGCGCAGCATCATTTCCGCCCAGTCCTGGGCTTCGGTACCGCCGGCACCTGACTGAATGTCGACAAACGCGTTGCTGTCGTCCATTTCGCCGCTGAACATGCGGCGAAACTCGAGGCCGGCGATGCGCTGCTCGAGACCCTCGAGATCGCCGGCGACTTCCCCGATCGTCAAATCATCGTCTTCCTCGACGGCCAGGCTCAAAAGCTCACCGGCATCGTTAAGCCCGGTTAGAAGCTCATCGAGCGCAACGACCACTTTCTCGAGTTGGGCCCTCTCTTTTCCTAGCGACTGCGCGCGTTCGGGCTTGTTCCAGATAGCCGGGTCCTCGAGTTCCCGGCGCACTTCCGCCAGGCGCTCGGCCTTGCCTTCATAGTCAAAGATACCCCCTTAACGCCGTCGTGCGTTCCGACAGGTCGGTGATCTTCAGTTTTATCTGGCCGGTTTCCATTTTGCTTCCACTCGACGATCAGCCCGAATATTTCATCAGTATGCTGCGCAAAACGCGGCATGTTAACACGGGACTATTTGTTCCACGATCAACTGCGGTGTCTCGACGCCACGGAACTCGTTCACGTCAAGGCGATAAGCCAGCTTGACAAGGCCTCGGAGTGGCAAGCCCGCCTGGTTGAATGCAATCGCGTCGATGACGGTCGTGCCATCGGCGGGCTGGACGCGCATTTTCAGGTGGTTCTCGCCAACGACCCGTTGATCGACGACGGAGAAATCGCCGCTCCACATCGGTTCCGGAAACCCGGCGCCCCATGGTCCGGATTCTCGCAGCAGGCTCGCAAATTGCAGATTCATGGAATCCGGCGGCAGCATGCCATCGGTCAACAACGCACCGCTGAAATCGGCCGTCGGATAAAGCCGCTTTATTTGTTCGGACGCACAATCGGAAAACTCGGCAAAATGCGCCTGCGGGAGATTCAGGCCCGCCGCCATCGCATGACCGCCGAATTTGGATATCAGGCCGGGACGCGTCGTCGCGACGGACTCAAGCAAGTCTCGTACATGCACGCCCGGGACCGAACGCGCAGATCCTTTTAGCTCTCCCCCGTCATCGCGCGCAAACGCAATGACCGGGCGATGACAGCGCTCGCGCACGCGGGATGCAATCAGGCCGACGATACCCTGGTGCCACGATTCGTCATAGAGACACACACAGGCCGGCAAGCGTCGATCATCCATGGCATCGACATAGGCGAACGCCTGATCACGCATTTTCGTTTCAATGTGCCGTCGTTCACTGTTGATGCGGTCCAGTGTCGCGGCATACCTGTCAGCCAATGCGGGGTCATCCGTGAGCAGACATTCGATGCCGACCGACATGTCTTCGAGTCGCCCTGCGGCATTCAGCCTTGGCCCGACAACGAAGCCGAGATCCGAGCTTACGGCACGTCGAATCGCTCGGCCCGACTGCTTCAACAGTGCCTGTATGCCCGGCACCGCTTTGCCGGCCCGTATCCGTTCCAATCCCTGCCTGACCAGGATGCGGTTGTTGTGATCGAGCGTGACGACATCAGCGACGGTTCCCAATGCCACAAGATCGAGATATGTCGCCGGTTTCCTTGCTGCGCCTTCGACACCCTGTGACTCGAGAGCCCGCCCGAGCGCCGCCATCAGATAAAACGCGACACCGACACCGGCCAGGTGCCGGCTGGGAAAGCCGCTGTCAGAAAGGTTCGGATTGACCATTGCTGCCGCGTCGGGCATTTCAGTGCCAGGCAGGTGGTGATCGGTAATCAGCACCGGGATGCCAAGGCGTTCAGCCTCGGCAACGCCGGCGATGCTGGAGACGCCGTTATCTACCGTGACCAGCAAGGCCGGTGACCGCCCGGCAGCAACACGTACAATTTCCGGTGTCAGCCCGTAACCGAACTCAAATCGATTCGGCACGAGATAATCGACGTTCACAAAACCAAAATCCCGAAGGCAACGGAGCACGAGTGCCGTACTGGTCGCACCATCGGCATCAAAATCACCGATGACGGTGACATGCCTGTCGCGAAACTCAAGGAGCAGATCGACGGCGTCGGCAACCCCGTTCAATGAGCTGATCGGCGCGAGCTTGTTCAGGCTGTGGTCCAGTTCCTCCGGAGTGGAAATACCGCGCGCAGCATAGACGCGTGCGAGCACGGGATCGAAATCGCGAAGCGCATCGAGCACAGCAGGTTCTGGAACGCGTCTTGTCTGTAGTGGCCGGTATGGAGTCATCGATGATGTTTTACAACAGTTCCGATAATCGGCGCCACAAGCGAAAAGCGTCGAATCGACCAACTTCGGCTGTCAATCCGTCGCGAAACAACAAGACCAGCTTGTTCAGCCGACCGATTTTCAATAATCCCCGAAGCTCCTCGATGTACGCTGCAAGCGAATCGCCACCCTTGTCGGATGCCGGGGTCACGACAACGAGATCTTTGATTGCGATGTCGAGACATTTTGCGAAATTCCCCGGCCACGGCTCCATGACCCCTGTGCGACTTTCCCAGTAGCCCTTGAGCAGCGGGTCACCGCCGAACAGGGGCGGCATCTTTTGCACCGTTTTCTGCGGCGCCTTGCCGCCACCCCAGAACCAGACCGAATTGACCGGCATCAGGCCCTGAGCTTCGCGCCGCTGATTGATCTCGTGGTCGTGGAGGCACATCTGCATTTCGCCGGACAGCCTGTGATATCCGGCCGCCGACTCGCCGGACGGCATGAATTCGTCCGGCTCCTGGCCGTCAATGACCGCTGCCGACACCGACGCGGTTGCCAGCGCCTCGTCGCCCCGCAGATAACCGTATTTGCCGACGCGCACGAATGCGAAGCTCGTATCATCGCCCAGCGACTTCTGCAGGAAGTCGAAGATGGCCCGCAAATCCGACCCGGGCCACTGCGCTCCTGTGAGCGCGTACAGACATAAATGATCCAGCCTCGCTTCCAGGTGGACCAGGTCGGCGGCAGCAACCCATACGTTCGGCCGATCGCCGGTCTGACCCCATAGTCTGAGCGCCGCCAGTCCCTCCTCGACCGGCGACAGACCGACCGCGGACAGCACCCTCGCGAATATCTCCCGGGGCGAGTCGGAAACCCGCAGCGGCGAACGGGAGAGCCAGCGACGGTCTCTGTCACTGCTGATGCGCCCGGCCATTGCCGCCGGTAGCACGACCACCGCTTTTCTGTTTTTCTCCTTTATCCTTCAAGTACTTAAAGCCTTTTCATCTCCGGAATAACAAGTTTCTTTCCGTCGCACAGCGCATCTTTGTATGATGATGCGGCGGCCAGGAAACATGCCGCGGTCCCTGATGGTCCAACAAGGTTATACGGATGGACCACCGGCATGGTAACGAATCTGCCAGGACGGACAAGCAACGAACCGTATCGGACAGTTCTTTGAAATTTACAAGGCATCAGATTTCCAAGGTCACGATTCGCCACGTCGAACCGGGGGCGATCAAGGTCGGCGACAAACTGGTGCGCGATAGCATCGCGCTCACGGCCGATGAAATTATTCACGAGTGGCAGGCTTCAGTCATCGAGGAGCTGACCGAGGACGATTTCGAGCCGCTGCTCGCATCGGAACCGGAGCTGATCTTGCTCGGTACGGGCCCGTTGTCCGTTTTTCCACCTCGCGAACTCGTCTTTTCTTTAGCCCGGCGCGGCATCGGTCTCGAGACGATGGACACGGCCGCCGCATGCCGCACGTTTAATATTCTTATCAGCGAGGGCCGCCGGGTCGCTGCGGTGCTGATCGTCAAAGAAGAATAAAAGAGATCGGGGTCGAACCGCTAAGAGCCCTTAGCGGTTCGACCCCAATTAGTCCAGCATCGAGTCGCCGAAAATACCGTGGCTCTCCATCATGCTGCGCAGGTTTCCCAGGGCGTCGAGCTGAATCTGGCGCACTCGCTCCCGGGTCACCCCGATTTTTCTGCCGGTCTCCTCCAACGTCAGGCGACGATAACCGTGCAATCCGAATCGCCATTCAACGACGGCCCGTTGTTTGTTGCTGAGCTTGAATACCCATGCATCGAGGATCGCATTGACCCGTTCCTGCTGGGCACATTGTGCGGGTTCGGCATCGTGTCTCGCCGGCAGGGAATCGAGTGCTGCGCATTCATCGTCGGAACTGCTCGAACGGATCGTGACGCGCTGGTGTAATGCCAGCAGCCTTTCGACATCGGCTACATCCTTGTCCAGGTAGTTGGCAATGTCTGCCGCCGTTGGATGGCTGTCCCGGGCCTGTCGCAGGCGCCGTGACGCGCGAATACAGGTATTGATCTCCTTGATCACGTGGATTGGCATACGAACTGTGCGTGACTGGTTCATGATCGCACGCTCGATGGTCTGGCGAATCCACCACGTGGCATAGGTCGAAAAGCGAAAACCGCGTTCGGGATCGAACTTCTTGACGGCGTGAATCAAGCCGAGATTGCCTTCTTCAATGAGGTCCAGAAGCGGCAGCCCGCGATTGTTATAACGGCGTGCAATTTTCACGACCAGGCGCAGATTGCTTTCAATCATGCGCTGCCGGGCGGTCTCGTCACCTTTCCTGATGCGGCGCGCGAATCTGACCTCCTCGGACCGTGTCAGGAGCGGCGACACGCCGATCTCGTTCAGGTAAATGCGGGTGGGATCGACGCTACGAATCGCGTTGCGGGTTGCATGCGGGCGGTTCTCAGGAAGCGGGCCCGGTCCAGGTCCCCGCTGTCGTCCGGTCGATTCACTGGAAAATCGCAGCTCGCCCACAGTCCAAACCTCGCCATTTCGGGAGCAGACCACGACGACGTCTTATGATGATCAAGTCGAATTATCTCGCCGGCAGATACTGTCGCGGGTTAACCGGCTTGCCATTGCGCCTGATTTCGAAATGCAGTCGCGGCTTGCCTCCCGGCCCCTCACCCATCGTCGCTATTCGTTGACCTTTTTTTACAGCCTGGCCCTCTTTGACCAGTAGCGATGCGTTATGCCCGTACGCACTCAGGTAGGTGTCGTTGTGCTTCAGGATAATAAGCTCTCCGTAACCGATTAGTCCACTGCCCGAATAGACGACAGTCCCGCTGGCCGCGGCCTTGACGGGCTGACCGATCGCCCCGCCGAACAGAATGCCGGTGCCGCTGCCCGGCCGGTCGCCAAATTCGACCATGACCTTGCCCTTGGCCGGCCAGCCCCAGGGCGGTGCCGGCTGTGTCGGGACCGGCGGCAAGGGTCGCTTGCCGGCCCGCTCGGCACTCGATGTGGGGGATGAGCGCTGCGCCCCGGCAGGCGGCCTCAGTTGAATGACCTGACCCGGATAAATCAGCGTGCCGTCACCGAGCTTGTTCCAGCGCGCCAGGTCGCGGGGATCTTCGCCGTATCGCCAGGCGATCGTGAAAAGTGTCTCGCCGGAGCGAACGATATGCTGGTCCCGGGGGGTATGGTCCCAGCGGGTCTTCGGCCCGCAGGCAGCGATGAGAAGCAATACGGTCATCACCACCATGATTTTCAAGGAGTAACAGGGACCTGTGGTCATTACCGCGTTATTCCATTTGGAAGATGATGCCGCCGATTATTATTGTCAGTAAGACAAGCAGCCAGCCGATACGCTCAACATATTTTGGCAGCACATCGGCCATTCGCTGTCCACCGGCGACAATCAGCCCGGCAACAAGGAAAAATCGCGCGCCGCGACCGATCGCCGATGCAATAACAAAGCCGGGGAAATTGAGTACGGCGGCACCGGCGGAGATCGTGAAGATCTTATAGGGGATCGGTGAAAATCCTGCGACGAAAACCGCCCAGACTCCCCATTCGTCGAACCACTGCCGGCCGCTGAGGTACGCAGGCCAGTATCCCATGTCATGCAGCCAGGGCTCGATCGCCTCCAGCAAATAGTAGCCGATCGCGTAACCGGCGATTCCACCCGCCAGCGAGGTCACGGTCGTCACGGTGGCAAACCGCCAGGCACGCGCCCTTTGCGCGAGACACATCGGGGCCAGCATAACGTCCGGCGGGATCGGGAAGAACGAGGATTCGGCGAAGCTCAAAACGCCCAGATATCGTTCCGCGTGCCGGTGGCCTGCCCAAGACAGCACGCGGTCGTAGAGGGGAGCAAACAGACGCAAGGCTAGCAGATCCGATGCTGAAGCTTTGGTTTAGGAAAATCTTTCATCGGACTGATTTTATTATGATTTCCCATGAACAAGTGGGACGAAACTCACCAGGCCGAGCGACAGCTGCTCGCAGTGCCCGTTCTGTTTTGTCACTTTGACCAGCTCCTGCCGGCCTGTCGGTCCGACCGGGATGATCATCCGGCCGCCCTGCTTGAGCTGCTGCAGGAGTTTCTCGGGAAGCTCCGGAGCCGCCGCCGCGACGATGATGCCGTCATAAGGGGCATATTTTGGCCAGCCCTCCCAGCCATCGCCCAGCCGATAGTGGACGTTGTAGATATCCAGCTGGCGCAGCCGTTGCTTTGTTTTTTTCAGCAGTTCGGGTATGCGCTCCACGGTATAGATCTCCTTGACAAGCGGCGCCAGCATGGCCGTCTGGTAGCCACAGCCGGTGCCTATCTCGAGTACGCGGTCGCCCTCGAATCCCTGCAGCAACGCCTCGGTCATCTTGGCAACGACATACGGCTGACTGATTGTCTGTCCCAGTCCGAGCGGCAGCGCCGTATCTTCATAGGCACGGCTCGCCAGCGCCTCATCGACGAACAGGTGACGCGGCACATTGCGGATTTGTTCCAGAACCTCGCTCGATCGTATGCCGGACTCCTCAAGACGCCGTACCAGCCGGTCACGCGTACGCGCCGATGTCATGCCGATGCCGCGGATGTCCTGATTTTGATGGATCATTTGCTGAGCCATGCACCGATCTGCGGCAATACGCCGTGCCAGGTCAGGTCTACCTTGAGCGGCGTGACGGACACGGCTCCCTGATCGATGGCTTCAAAATCCGTGCCCTCCCCTGCGTCCTGACCCGGCCCGGCCGGGCCAATCCAGTAAATGGTCCTGTCCCGGGGATCTTTGGTCTTGATCAACGGTTCAGAACGGTGTCTGAAACCAAGCCGAGTCGCCTGAACACCCGTCAGGTTTGCATAGGGCCGGTCAGGGAACGTTCACATTCAGTATCACGTCGTTGGGCAGAGGATCCTCCTGCAGTCGTTGCACGAGTTCGCGGGCAACCGTCGCCGCGGAGTCGAACTGGCCGCCGCGATGCCCCACGAGTGACACGGCGATTGCCGGAAAGCCGAGAAAGCGGCCCTCCATCGCGGCCGCGACCGTGCCGGAGTAAATAACGTCGTCGCCGAGGTTCGCGCCGTGATTGATGCCTGAGACGACGATATCAGGCTCGAAATCCAGAAAGCCGGACAATGCGAGGTGAACGCAATCAGACGGCGTGCCATTGACGAAATACCGACCGTCCGTCACCTCGTGGATTCGCAGTGGTGCATCCAGCGTCAGGGAATTGCTGGCACCGCTGTAATTTCGATCGGGTGCGACGACGACAACTTCCGCTATCTCGGCAAGCGCGTCTGCGAGCAATGTAATACCGGTGGCCAGATAGCCATCATCGTTGCTGACCAGAATTTTCACAATATGTCCATGCGTGAGCTGATTTCTCTGTCCTGACCGCGAGTCCGATTCTTGCAAGCGGGCCCGTCTGTTGGTTATGAAAGCCGCGCTCACTATACTCAAAGTTACCTGTCCGCCATAGCGGTGAGTTACGGAGACCGACCTTGCCAAATAAGGACGATGACAGCCAGGCGCCGCCAGCGCATCCGCCCGACGATGATGTCGGCCTCTTTCGACGCCTGATGTCGGACGCCAGGCCGCTGAGTCAGGATGCCGTGCCACGGTCGCCGAGTCGCCCGACGCCCAGGGCCAGATCCAGGAGACGCGATGAACGGGAAGTATTGCGCGAAAGTCTGGAGGCGGACGTCGAGTCCATGAAATCCGATAACGGGGAGAACCTCTCGTATCGAAGCTCTTCCGTAGGTCGCCGCAGCTTTCGCAAATTGACCCGGGGCAGCTTCAGCGTGCAATCCCAGATCGATCTGCACGGACTGACGGCGGCCGAGGCAAAAACAGCACTCGCCGAATTCATCGACGGGAGTGTCAATCGCGGCCACCTTTGTGTACGCGTCATTCACGGTAAAGGACTGGGCTCCGGCGAACGAGGTCCGGTCCTGAAGCGCAAGGTCGATACCTGGCTCAGGCACTGGGATAGCGTCCTGGCGTTTGTCTCCGCCCGCCAGGTCGATGGCGGTACGGGCGCAGTATATGTCCTGCTTAGAAAAAGTTAGTTGGGGAAATTTTAATGGGGTCGGATTCTTTTTTTCTGTCTTTTCCCAGAAAAAAAGAATCCGACCCCATTAAAATCGTTCGACCCCAATGAAAATTCCCAATTAAATTTCGTAGTCAGCGATTTCCCTTAGCACAGCTGTCGCGAACCCGCCGCGCGTGAGGAAAAACCGAAGCCACACTGTGTCGCCATCCCGTTCCCAGGTGAAACTCCGGACGGCGAGGCGAAGCGCCCGTCTGGCCTGCTGAAGCCGTGCATTTGCAAGACCGTGCATGAGTTCCGGAAAGCGATTAACGACCACTTCTTCGCACTCGGCAACATCGCCGCCGGTTTGCAAATCACCGGCACCCCATAGCGCACCACTCGGGTGAATATCGAGTTCATCGCCGCGACGCTCGAGTTCGCTATCGACGCTGGCAACAGAAAAAAAACTGCCGCTGCCATCCAGGCTGGCGCAGTCACCCGGTAGCAGGGTGCTCCACGTGCCGTTCTTCACTCTTTCCTGGAGGATCTGATTGAAGAGAAATGACCGCGCGGCAGACAATGCGATGCTTCGCTTGTCGCGTGAAAGTCGCTGACCTGCGAAAAGACCGCACGCCAGCCCGAGATTGCCGCCATCGTGACCGAAGCGCTGCTCGCCGAAATAATTCGGCACGCCCGCATTCCGTACTTTCATCAGGCGGTCTTCCAGGTTATCTCCGGCCTCGGTGACATTTTCTCAGCGCGATGCGAAAATCATTGCCCGTATGCGCGCCACGACGAAGTTTGCGCCGATGACGGCCCACCTGCACAACGCGAACGCCTTCGAGATCGAGTTTCAGCCAGTCCGCTCTGTGACCGGCAGGCCGTCGTACGCTGAACCATTGCGTCGCAACTGCGTGGCGGTCTTTTAACCCGGCAAAGCCGACATCGGATACAGCAACTGCGGCGAATCTGGCAAGACCGCTGGCAACCCAGCTCGTATTCGCGCCCTCTTTTTCAATTTGCAGGTAGTCGTGCTCGCCGTCTCCGGACAGCCCGAAACCGAGTCGCTCACTTAGCTGAAAGTCGGCGTTTTCGGTTTTGATCTGGCAGGCAAGGACCGGCTCGCTGATGGCGCGTTGCCAGTCCGGCAGCGCATACTCAGTCACTCTGACTTCGGCGGGCCGGCGGCGGGTACCACCTGGTAGAAAGTTTCATTGCGACCGATCAACCCGAGGTCCGTTCGTGCCCTTTCTTCCGCCGCCTCATTGCCGTTCTTCAGATTGAGCATTTCTGCCTCAAGGACCAAATTCCTGTCTTTGAGGACCTGATTCTGTTGACGCTGCTGGGATACGGCCTGCCGCAGCTCCCGGGTCTTGCCATAGCCGTCGTCGGACAGCCACAGCTTCGCCTGCATCATAAGCCCGAGAATCGCCAAAACTGACAGTATCCAGCTCCTGCTTCGCAAGATTTGTCCCCAAAAGCCAAATCAATCAGGGTACTTTGACCGAAAATGCCTCCCGTCCGGCATATCGGGCCTCGCTACCCAGTTCCTCTTCGATGCGCAACAGCTGGTTGTACTTGCTGATCCGGTCCGATCGTGACAATGACCCGGTCTTTATCTGTGTCGCCTGGGTCCCGACCGAGATGTCTGCGATCGTACTGTCAGATGTTTCCCCGGAGCGGTGCGAGATGACTGCTGTGTAGTCTGCCTCAACCGCCATAGTAATTGCATCAAGAGTCTCCGATAAGGTACCGATTTGGTTAGGTTTTATCAATACCGAATTGGCGATTTTTTCCTCGATTCCGCGGCTCAGGATTTTCGTGTTAGTGACAAAAACGTCATCGCCGACGAGTTGCACGCGCTCGCCAAGCCTCTCGGTGAGCAGGCGCCAGCCGTCCCAGTCGCCCTCGTCCATGCCGTCTTCCAAAAAAATAATCGGGTAGGCATCGACGAGTTCGGCGAGGAAATCACAGAATCCGGCCGCATCGAAGTCGCGCCCTTCGGAATCCAGCCGGTAACGGCCGTCCGCGAAAAACTCCGAGCTGGCAACATCAAGGCCCAGCAGGATGTCTTTTCCCATCCTGAAACCTGCTCGCTCCGTTGCCTCGATGATCGTATCGAGCGCGGCCCGGTTCGACGGCAGGTCAGGCGCAAATCCGCCTTCATCGCCGACGGCGGTATTCAGCTTCATTCCCAGCAACACATTCTTGAGCGAGTGAAATATCTCTGCGCCGTATCGCAGCGCCTCCGCAAAGCTGGGTGCACCGACCGGCAGGATCATGAATTCCTGGATATCGACGCTGTTGTCCGCATGCGCCCCGCCGTTGATGATGTTCATTGTCGGTACCGGCAACGTCGTGCTGTTGCCGAGATGCCGAAACAGGGAAATACCTTTTGACTGCGCTTCGGCCTTCGCGACCGCCAGTGAAACGCCAACCAGCGCATTCGCACCCAGGTTTGCCTTGTTGTCGCTGCCATCGAGCTCGATCATCTTCTCATCGACGGCACGCTGGTCGCTGAATGTCCCGGCGAGCAGGGCATCCCGAATAACGCCGTTAATATTGGCGACCGCTTTTTGCACGCCTTTGCCGAGGTATCTGGCCTTGTCACCGTCGCGAAGCTCGACCGCCTCACGCGTGCCGGTCGAGGCACCCGACGGCACGCCGGCGCGCCCCAGACTGCCGTCGTCGAGACGCACATCTGCTTCGATCGTCGGGTTACCGCGGGAATCGAGAATTTCCCGCGCTCGAATATCCGCAATCTTGATCATCTATCCACCTATCGTAGGAGCCCGTCCTGACGGGCGAATTCTTAGCCGTCCTGACGGGCGAATTCTTAGCCGTCCTGACGGGCGATTTCTTGCTTAATCGCTGAGAACGCTCAGACCCCGAGCCCGTACTCCGCTTCCTGGAAGCCGGCCTTTTTGACTTCGTCGTCCAGCGCCTTGAGTGTCTCCAGAAGCGCTGCCATTTTGTCGAGTGGCCAGGCGTTCGGTCCGTCGCTTAACGCTTTATCGGGATCCGGATGTGTCTCCATGAAAAGGCCCGCCACGCCGGCGGCGATCGCAGACCTGGCAAGTACCGGAATGAATTCCCGCTGCCCGCCTGAAGCGCTGCCTTTACCGCCGGGCAACTGCACGGAGTGTGTCGCATCAAAGACAACCGGGCACCCGGTTGTGCGAAGTATTGCGAGACTGCGCATGTCCGCGACCAGGTTGTTATAGCCGAAGGAAAAACCGCGTTCACAGACCATGATGTCTTCATTGCCCGTGGATTTCGCCTTGTCGACCACATTCTGCATTTCCCAGGGCGAAAGAAACTGACCCTTCTTGATATTGACGGGCTTCCCCTGGCTGGCGGCATTCAAGATGAAGTTGGTTTGCCGGCACAGGAACGCGGGCGTCTGTAGCACGTCCACGACCGATGCGACTTCTGCCATCGGTGTATCTTCATGGACATCTGTCAACACGGGAACGTCAAGCTGTTTCCTGACTTCGCTTAAAATGCGAAGCCCTTCTTCCTGGCCGGGGCCACGGTAGCCGTCCTTCGAACTTCGATTGGCCTTGTCGAACGATGACTTGTAAATGAACGGAATCCCCAGGTCGCCGCAGATTGCCTTCAGATGCCCGGCCGTGTCGACCGCCATCGCCTCACTTTCGACGACACAGGTTCCCGCGATCAAGAAAAACGGTTTGTCGGCGCCGGCATCGAAACCGCATAGCTTCATGCCTGGGCGACCTTCGGCATCTCACCGTTGTGGCAAAGCCTTGCGGCGAGAATAAACCCGGTGAACAAAGGATGGCCGTCGCGCGGGTTGGACGTGAACTCGGGGTGAAACTGGCTGGCGATGAACCAGGGGTGTTCGGGTACTTCGATCATCTCAACCAGATTGTCGACTGACAGGCCGGAGAACCTTATGCCCGCTTTCTCGAGAACCTCGCGATAGTTGTTGTTTACCTCGTAACGATGCCGGTGCCGCTCGAAAATTGTTGTTTTGCCGTAAATCGTTGCTACCAGCGACCCCTCCACAAGATTTACCCTTTGTGCGCCCAGACGCATCGTACCGCCGAGTTCTGAATCTTCGCTGCGCTCTTCGCGTTCGCCGGCCTCAGTCTCCCACTCGGTGACGAGCGCCACTACCGGATTTGGCGTGCCGCGCTCGAACTCCGTGCTGTGCGCGCCTTCGAGACCCGCGAGGTTGCGAGCCGCTTCTATGATGGCCACCTGCATACCGAGGCAGATGCCAAGATAAGGCACCTTGTTCTCCCGCGCATAGCGAACCGCCTCAATCTTGCCCTCGATACCACGGTCACCGAAGCCGCCGGGTACGACGATGCCGTCCATCCCGCGCAAGCAGTCGACCCCATTGTCCTCGATGTCCTGTGACTCGAAATAATGAATATTGACGCGCGTGCGAGTGTGTATGCCGCCGTGCAACAGCGCTTCACTCAGTGAGATATAAGCATCTCGCAGATCGACGTACTTGCCGACCATCGCAACATTGACTTCACTTTCCGGGTTCTGTTTTGCCTTGACGACATAGTCCCATGCGCTGAGATCGGCCGGCGGCAGATCGAGGTGTAACTGCTTCGTTACGATGTCGTCCAGCCCCTGGTCGTTCAACATTGCCGGTATTTTGTAGAGATCGTCGACGTCATTGGCCGAGATCACGGCCGCCTCTTGTACATTGGTGAAGAGCGCGATTTTCTTGCGGTGTTCGGAGGGCAGCACCTGTTCCGAACGACAAACGAGAATATCGGGTTGTATTCCGATGGAGCGGAGTTCCTTCACCGAGTGCTGCGTCGGCTTGGTCTTGATCTCGGACGAGGTTGCGATATACGGCACGAGCGTCAAATGCACATAGACGACGTGATCGTGTCCGAGCTCGATACCCATCTGCCGAATCGCCTCCAGGAATGGAAGGGACTCGATGTCGCCCACCGTTCCGCCGATTTCAACGAGGCAGATATCGGCATCGCCGGCGCCCTTCTTTACGCTCTTCTTGATTTCATCGGTGATGTGCGGGATCACCTGCACTGTAGCGCCGAGATAATCGCCACGCCGCTCTTTGGCAATGACAGTCTCGTATATCCGGCCGGTTGTGAAATTGCTGTTGCGTCCGGTTGTCGTGCGAACGAAACGTTCGTAGTGACCGAGATCGAGGTCGGCCTCGGTGCCGTCTTCGGTTACAAAAACCTCACCATGCTGAAAGGGGCTCATCGTGCCTGGGTCGACGTTTATGTATGGATCCAGCTTGATCATGCTGATCGACAAACCCCGGGACTCCAGGATCGCACCTAGGCAAGCAGAGGTAATGCCCTTTCCCAGGGAGGACACCACGCCGCCGGTGATGAATACATACGATGTCATTTACGGGCCCTTAAAAGTAAGGCGGCGGGAAATAACAAAGGGTCAGAATGAAAACACGAAACCGGCGCCAAAATCGGCCAATCTGCGCTTTTCTTCCAACCCTTTAGATGTCCCGTCGATGGATGAAAGACGGTGTTATAAGCTACCAGATCGCTGCGTCTTTAACAATGAATACGGAGACTGCAGCAAACGCTATTGTTAAATCAATGTAGCCCAGGACGGTTTCGCCAGTGCACGCCGTAACCGTCCGCTTTGCATGCGTCCGCAGCCACCCAGAGGTCACCGACGGCAACCAGACGATCGCCCGAGTACAGTAAAGGGATACACTGGCGCATCCACGGTACGACGCCGTCCTCCTGCAGCAGTTTCTTGAGTTTATGGGTGCGCTTTCGGCCCGCCGGACAGAATTCCTCTCCTCCCTGGCGAAACCTGAGTGAAAGTCCATCCTTGACGGCGTCACGGTCGATGCCGCCATCGACGCCGGCTTCCAGACGCATCTGACCTTTACCCGCACCCAGATCCAGCCAGGAACCGTCCGCCATCAGTTCCGTCGCAGCAAGCATTTCTTCGGGCGTCGTCTCGGCGAGCAGATAGAGCTTGTCACGGTACCGCCTGATCTCGGCGCCGGGCCATCCCACCAGTGGTTGTGCGTCTTCCCGTGCCGGGATCAATTCATGGGTGATCTGGTAAAGGCGCGTTGCCGGCGGCGCCGGCAGACCGCACTTTCTGGCAGCATGGCGCAACACATTGCGTTGCCGCTTCTCTGACAGCGATTTCAGTGCGTTAATGTCGAGCCGATCCGGTTCGACTCCCGCCGACACAGCGGCAAGATCCAGCTCTGCCAGATCGTTCAGCAGTTCGCTGGCCTCGCCGGCCAGTTCGGCGCTTCGTCCGAGGCGCTCCGAGACACCGGGCCATCGTTGCGCCAGCGCGGGTATGATTTCCTGTCGCAGGAAATTCCTGTCGAAACGCGTATCGAGATTCGAGGGATCGTCAATCCAGCGGAGTTTATGTTCTTCGGCATAAATCTCTACCGAAGCGCCGCTGACACCAAGCAGCGGTCTTACAAGCATGCCGCGGGCAAAGTTCTGTATGGCACCGATTCCTGCGAGCCCGGCGAGGCCACTGCCTCTCATCAGATTCAGAAGCAGGGTCTCCGCCTGATCGTCCTCGTGATGTGCGCTGAGAAGCCAGTCTCCTGCTTCGACAATTGCTCGAAAAGCATCGTAACGGGCCTGCCTCGCTGCAGCTTCAGGGACCGAGTCCCGATTTGTCGTCGACCTCGACGGCCTCGCTAACAAATGGAACGTCGAGACCTGCTGCGAAAGTCCGGCAATGCGCTTCCCATTCGGGCGCCTCGTCATGTAAACCGTGATTGATGTGCAGCGCCAGGATCGGCGTTCGATGCTTGTCAGTACTTGTGGCCAGCGAATGAAGGAGAACGGTTGAATCCATGCCACCACTGAATGCAACCAGAAACCGGCGCGGCTTGTCGATGCCCTCTGCGAGCTTTTCGAGACGCGACAACAGGACTTGAGAATTAAACGTCATGGTAGAAATTGACAACGATTACCGGTCAGGCCATGCGAATCAATAAGTGTCAGTTCGCTTCAAGCGCACCGCAACGAATTCGGTCGCTGGCGGACTGGGGTGATTCTTGCTATTCCTTATATTGGCCAAATCCCGCAATGCGGCGCCGACGCTCTTCGAGTAACTGATCAATATCGAGCCGGTCGAGTTCTTCGAGGTGATTCAGCAGTGCATTGCGAACAAGCTCGGCAGCGGCAGCCGGATCGCGATGGGCCCCACCAAGCGGTTCCGGCAATATTTCGTCAACAAATCCGAAATCATCGAGGCTGTCAGCGGTTATGCGCATGGCTTCAGCGGCCTCCTCGGCTTTATCGGCACTTTTCCAGAGAATTGATGCACACCCTTCCGGTGAAATGACAGAATAGACGGCATACTGCAACATCAGGAGGCGATCGCCGACACCGATTGCCAATGCACCACCTGATCCGCCTTCGCCGATTACGACACTGATAATCGGTGTGCGTAAGCCCGCCATTAAATACAGACTGTGAGCAATCGCTTCGCTTTGCCCACGTTCTTCGGCGCCGATACCAGGGTCCGCACCGGGCGTATCAATAAACGTCACGATGGGCAGCGAAAATTTCTCTGCCATTTTCATCATGCGTTGCGCTTTGCGATACCCCTCCGGTTTCGGCATACCGTAATTTCGACGAACACGTTCTTTGGTATCGCGGCCTTTCTGATGTCCGATAAACATCACGGGCCGGCCGTCCAGTCTGCCAACACCGCTGACGATCGCAGGATCATCTGCATACATGCGGTCGCCATGCAGCTCCTGAAAATCGGGAGCGAAGTACCCGAGATAATCGGTCGTGTATGGACGCATCGGGTGGCGGGCAATCTGTGCGACTTGCCAGGGACTAAGTTTCGAGAAGATGCTCTTGGTCAGCGCCGCGCTTTTAACCTTGAGCCTCGCGACCTCTTCATTGATACTGATTTCCGAATCATCGCCGACAAATCGAAGCTCATCGATCTTAGCCTCGAGTTCTGCGATAGGCTGTTCGAAATCCAGGAACTTGAGATCCATACGCCCTAACCCCAGTGGTCCAACAAGGCTATATTGATGCGTTCAGCGAGTTATTATCAGCACGGGAAAGTGACTCTACATCATTTCCCGGCCGGGTGCGTAGAGCAAGCGGACACTATTCTGGCCGAGTAATTCCGCCAGCTTGTCGCGCAATTCGCGGCTCGGCCTGACGCTCCACTCCGGTCCGAGATTCAGCCGCGCCGCCGCGCTGGTACCGACGTACTGTACCGCAACATCGCAATTGCCTTCCCGGTACGGCAGTAACACATCGTGCAATCGGGTCAGGAGGTGCTCGCCCTGCCCGTTGGGGGCCAGGCTCAGAATCATGCTTTTTGCCTGCTGCTCAATGACGTGATCGATATGCAAAACGTTCTTGGCGCTCAAGCGCCAGGCAGACAAGAAATCGTCATAGCGCAAGGTGCCGCTGACTACGATGATTTCATCTTTAATCAACAAATGTCGATACTGCTGAAACGTCTCCGTGAAAAAACTTACCTCGAGACGGCCAGAGTCGTCGTCCAGAACGACGGTGACGCGATTGCTTCTTTTTCGGATATCCATAATCAGGCCGGCAACCGTTATTTCGCGGCCGGTCTGCGCATAATTTCGCTCACCATCGCTGGTCTGCGGTGCCGGTTCCGAACTGATGTCCCCTAGCCTCCCATCGGCCAGAAACATTGCGTCCTTGCGTACCGCATCGAATGGATGGCCGGCCAGGTAAAGTCCGAGTGCTTCTTTTTCATTAGCGAGCAGCTCACGATCATTCCATTCGACAACATCACCTTCTCGTGATGGTTCCGCCGCTTGCTCTGGTTTATCGATACCGAACATGTCGTTTTGACCAGCCGCACGCGCATGCGCCTCCTGGGCGGCACACTTCAATGCTTCCGGTAAAGATTGCATCATGCCGCGGCGCGTCTCGCCGAAGCCATCCATCGCCCCGGATTTGATCATCGCCTCGATCGCTCTTCGGTTGAGTTTTTCAGGGTTGACCCGGCGACAAAAATCGTCAAGATTTTTGAAATCACCGCTTTCGTTTCGCTCGGCAATTATCGATTCGACGACGTTGCGGCCAACTCCCTTAAGCGCGCCCAGGCCATAAAGGATCGACCGCTCTCCGGCCACGCTGAACTGATAGTTGGACTCGTTGATGTCGGGTGCCTTCAACTCGAGCCCGATATGCCGGCAGTCATCTTTGATCGTTACCAGCCGGTCGGTGTTGTCAAGTTCGGCGCTCATCACGGCCGCTGTGAATGCTGCCGGATAATGTGCTTTGAGATAAGCCGTTTGATACGCCAACAATGCGTAAGCAGCCGAATGTGACTTGTTGAAGCCGTAAGCGGCAAACTTTTCCATCAAATCGAATATTCGTGTCGCCGTGAAGTCAGCGACACCGCGCTTCACTGCACCATTTACAAAGACTTCACGCTGCTTGGCCATTTCCTCGGGCTTTTTCTTGCCCATTGCACGACGCAGCAGGTCGGCCCCGCCGAGCGTATAGCCGGCGAGAACCTGTGCGATCTGCATCACCTGTTCCTGATAAAGGATGACACCGTAAGTTTCCTTGAGAACCGACGTGAGGTCCGGATGCAGATAGTCGATGTTCGTTTTATTTACGTCATTTTTTCTCGAAATAAAATCATCAACCATGCCCGATTGCAGCGGCCCGGGACGGAACAATGCGACCAGCGCGACGAGATCGTCGAAGTGATCGGGTTGCATGCGGTACACGAGGTCACGCATGCCCCGCGACTCAAGCTGAAAGACGGCCGTCGTACTGCTCGTCCTCAGCATTTCGAAGGTCTTTGCGTCCGTCAACGGAATGTTCGCGATATTCAGGTCCAGGTCGGGTTGCTCCGCATTGATGATCTGTACAGCCCAATCAATGATGGTCAGTGTCTTCAGGCCCAGAAAATCGAACTTGACGAGCCCGGCAGCTTCCACGTCGTCCTTGTCCAGCTGGGTGACGATATTTTTACCGCCCTCTTCGCAATAGAGTGGTGTGAAGTCGGTCAGCTTGTTCGGTGCAATGACGACGCCGCCCGCGTGCTTGCCCGCATTCCTGACGAGTCCTTCGAGCGACTTCGCCAGGTCAATGATCGAGCGAACTTCCTCGTCGTCTTTGTACATCGCGGCAAGCTCTTCTTCCTGCTCCAGCGCTTTGTCGAGTGTGATGCCCAACTCGAAGGGCACCTGTTTTGCAATGCGATCGACAAAACCGTAGGGCTGACCCAGTACGCGGCCCACATCACGAATCACGGCTCTTGCGGCCATCGTTCCGTAGGTAATGATCTGGGACACACGATCCCGGCCGTATTTTTCCGCGACATAATCGATAACGCGGTCGCGTCCTTCCATACAGAAATCGATATCGAAATCCGGCATCGAAACGCGCTCTGGATTAAGGAATCTTTCAAACAGGAGAACGTGTTCCAGTGGGTCGAGGTCGGTAATGCCCAACACCCAGGCGACCAGCGACCCCGCGCCCGAACCACGCCCGGGGCCCACCGGAATCCGGTGTTCTTTAGACCAGCGAATGAAATCCGCAACGATCAGAAAGTAACCGGCAAAGCCCATGTCGCAGATTACGGTGAGCTCGGCGGCCAGCCTCTCTCGGTACGGAGTCGCGACGCTCTCCTGATCCGCAGCCTTTGTTTCGAGCTTTTGAAATATCCGGCCCAACGCCACGTCCAGCCCCGTCTCCGCCTCCGACCTGAGATTTCCCTCCGTCGTCTGACCGGCCGGAACCGGGAACGCCGGCAAATAGGTCTGGCCCAGCTTGAGATCAAGGTTGCAACGCTTCGCGATCTCCAATGTATTCAAGAACGCCTCAGGCACATCGGCAAACAGCGTGGCCATCTCGTCACAGTTTTTCAGGTACTGGTTTTCGCTGTAGAGCTTCGGCCTTTCTGTATCGCTCAGCGTGCGTCCGTATTGAATACACACTCTTGCCTCGTGCGCTTCAAAATCTTCACGCGACAAGAAACGTACATCATTGCTCGCGACGACCGGCACGCTCATGCTGCTGGCAAGCCCGAGCGCACTTTGCACATACTCTTCCTCGCCGCTTCGCCCCGTGCGTATGAGTTCCAGGTAAAAGCGGTCGCCAAATACATCGAGCCAACTTGCCAATCGCTTTTCGGCGACGTCGTAGTGATTGCTGACCAATGCCCGGCCCACGTCACCGTGTACCGCGCCGGACAAGGCGATAAGCCCTGCGCAGCTTTCCCTCGTCAGCCACTCGCGTTCTGCCATGGCAACGCCGCGATGCTGACCTTCGAGAAAGGTCTTCGTTACAAGAGCCGTGAGGTTGCGATACCCCTTCTGGTCCTGACAGAGCAAAAGCAGGGCCGATGGCCGGTCGATGTCGTCATGATCGGCAAGCCTCAGGTCGACGCCGATAATCGGCTTGATTCCCTGCTTGAGTGCCTGCTGGTAAAACTTCACCATGCCAAAAAGGTTGCCGTGATCGGTCAGCGCAACCGCCGGCATGCCCAATTCGGCGCATTGCCGCATCAGCACAGGGATCCTGACGGTACCGTCGATGATCGAGTACTCGGTGTGCAAATGCAGATGAACGAAGCGTTGCGTCATAGTGTGCCGTTACGGTCGCCGCTCATTAACCCGCTGTCAATATAGCCTTGTTGGACCTCTGCCGTCATCGAGCAAAATGGACGAAAACTCCGGCGATGTTGCTGACACGGTCCGAAGCGGTCGATTCGTGCGCGATGATCGGCCGTAGCGTAACCTTTATGCCGGGCAAAACCATAATGCGGGTAGATGCTCGCCAGTTCGACCATGATCTCGTCGCGGCAGACCTTGGCGACGATGGAGGCAGCGCTGATCGCATCAATTATCGCATCGCCGCCGACGATAGCCTCACCCTCGATCCGGTCGGCGCCAAATGTGAGCTTCGGAAGACGATTGCCGTCGACCTGAACAAAATGTGGTTGAATCCGCAGGCCGAGTATGGCGCGCCGCATGGCCAGAAACGTGGCTTCGAGGATGTTGAGGCGATCGATCTCGGCTGCATCCGCCCAGGCAACCGACCAGGCCAGCGAACGCTGCCGTATCTCGCCAGCCAGCTGGGATCTGCGACTGGGACTGAGTTTCTTGGAGTCCCGGAGCCCGTCGATAGGCGAACGCTTGTCAAGGATCACCGCACCGGCTACGACCGGTCCCGCGAGCGGCCCCCGGCCTGCTTCATCAACACCGGCAACCGGTCGGTTGAAGTCACAAAACAAGGCCTGTTGCATCATGCGGCACCGGCAAGATCAAGTATTGCTTTGGCCGCCTGTTGCTGTGCATCACGAGTCAGATCCGCACGCAGCGCAACAAACTTGCTCTCGATGACTGCCCGGCGTTCTGCGTCATCCAGCAAATCGGCAACGGCCGCCGAGAGCGCCTCCGGCGTCGCGTCGTCCTGCAGGAACTCTGGCACCATCGGTTCGTCAGTCAGCAGATTGGGCATCGCGAAATACTTCACTTTGACGAGATTGAACCAACGATGCATCAGATACGTCAGCGGTGACAACTTGTACGCTGCAACCATCGGTTTACCGTGCAACGCGGTCTGTAACGAAGCCGTGCCGGAAGCGAGCAGGACGACGTCCGCTGCGGCAATCGCGGCCTGCGCCTTGCCATCAATCAGCTTGATGTGCTCTGCCATACCCGCTTCTTCGACATGGGCCTTGAAGAGCTCTCGCAGCGCGGGGCTAGCCATCGGTGCAATGAACTGCAGGTCGGAATACCGGTCGATCAGCCGCCCGCAGGTCTTCGCGAACACCGGCCCGAGCCTGTCGATTTCATTGCGGCGGCTTCCTGGCATCACGGCAACGACTCTCGGAGCCGTCAGACCCAACTCACTTCTTATTGCCGCGCTGTCGGCGTCGGTGTCGATGCTGTCAGCCAGTGGATGTCCGATAAATTTGGCCGCGACATCGTGTGCTTTGTAAAACTCTTCTTCGAACGGAAATATGCAAAGGACCAGGTCTACCGCTTTCGCGACTTTGCGCACGCGACCCTGCCGCCATGCCCAGACCGTGGGACTTACGTAGTGAACGGTGGTAATTCCCCGGCTCCGCAGCGCTTTCTCCAGCCCCAGATTGAAATCCGGCGCATCGATACCGACGAATACGTCCGGGGGATCCTCCGCCCAGCGCCTGATGAGTGATCGACGCAGCCGCAGCAGTCGCGGCAGCACTTTAATAGGCTCGACCAGACCCATTACCGCCAGCGTGTCGGCATCCTCCCAGACGTCGCAGCCGGCCTCGCGCATCGCCGGCCCTGCAACACCCTCGACCCGAACCCCGGGATTTTGTGCCTTGAGCGCCCGGATAAGTCCGGCACCCAACTGGTCGCCGGATACCTCACCAACGACAATGCCGATCCGCAGTTTTTGCATGCCGCTGGTCAGCAATTTCTGGCAGTCTTGTGCAATTTTCGGGCTCGCCTATCGCACCACGCCACGCTCGGACGTTGTCAGCGACTCGAGAAAAATCTGCAGCTCCGGCTGATCGTTAACCAGGCTGTCGATCTCGGCAATGGCTTCAGCGAGTTTCAGGCCGTTGCGATAGAGAATCCGATACGCGTTCTTGATGTTGCGAATCTGATCCTTGCTGAAGTCGCGCCGTTTCAGCCCTTCGCTGTTGATGCCAGCCGGCGCACCAGGAAGGCCGAAGACCATCACATAAGCCGGTACATCCTGGTTCACGCCCGTATACATGCCGAGAAAACTGTGTGCACCAACGTGGCAGAACTGGTGCGCACCGGCGAACCCGGCGAAAATCGCCCAGTCACCGACATGCACGTGTCCGGCAAGGGTCGTGTTGTTCGCCATGATGGTCTTATTGCCGATCTGGCAGTCGTGTGCGATGTGGACGTAGGCCATGATCCAGTTATCGTCGCCGACTACCGTTACTCCCTTGTCCTGAACAGTCCCTCTGCTTATCGAGCAGTATTCACGTATGGTATTTCTGTTGCCGATCTCGAGGCGGGTGTCTTCGTTCCGATACTTCTTGTCCTGCGGATCATCACCGACTGATGCAAACTGGTATATGCGATTGTCCTCGCCGATTCGGGTCGGTCCGTTAATCACAACATGACTGTCAACTCTTGTGCCGGCACCGATCTCAACATGATCGCCTATGATTGTATAAGGCCCGACCTCAACGCCATCGGCAATCACTGCGGAGTCGGCGATGATCGCAGTTGGATGGATCACGATGACCTTTCCCCCGGCGCGCACATGATGACCGCAGACACCGCCTGCTTGCCGCCCACGCTTGCGGAACAATCGAAGCGCCACATACTGCGGCGTTTTCGCGCAACGTGTACGTCCATTCTCAATTGGTCGCCGGGTAACACCGGGTGGCGAAATCTGGCCTCATCAACGGCTACAAGATAAAAGAGTTGCCCGGAATTGTGAGCTTCCGAAGACAAGTAATAAAGTATGCCACCGGCCTGCGCCATCGCTTCAATGATCAATACGCCTGGCATGATCGGCCAGCCAGGAAAATGCCCCTGGAAAAATGGTTCGTTTGCCGTTACGTTCTTGATTGCGGTAACTGATACTCCCAGCTGATAGTCGGTTACCCTGTCAAGCAACAGAAACGGATAGCGGTGTGGCAGCAGCTTCTGGATCTGCACGATATCCAGAGTACGCGGTTCATCCGTCATTCTTATTTACCTTCGCCTCGAGTTCTGCCACCCGTTTCTTCAGTGCCTCACCTCTGCGGGCGTTGTGGCCGACCTGAATCAGGATATCCAGTCTGACACCGTCTCCGATAATCGTATCATCGATCGAGCCGTGCTTGCCAAGAACGCAATCGGCCGCGATATGAACGCCCTCGGCAATCGAACAGTCTTCTCCAATGACAACATTGGCGGATACACGTGCGCTGTTCGAAATAATTGCACTATCTGCAATGACTGCGGATGAATGAATGCCCGCTGCATGGCCGACGGGCGGGTGCAACACACCGGCAATTAGCGCATATATCGCGTAGGGGTCGTCTGAGATCAGGGCGGCAACCGGGTGATTTGTCAGCGGGGTTGGGCCGTCGTTAACGCGCACCCGTCGCGTTAAAGTTTGCTTCCATTGCGCGCAGAACGAGTTCGGTAATATTTACCGTGGAACTCGCATACAAGACGCCGTCACCGACGATTAGATCGTAACCGGTCGTCTCCGCATAATCCTGCACTTCCTTCAAAAGGGATCGTTGCAGCTTGCCGAGTTCCTCATTGCGACGAAGATTCAGGTCCTCTCTGAACTCATTTTGCAGACGAGTAACTTCGCGCTGCAAATCACGAAGTTCTTTTTCGGCGTTGCGGCGTTCCGTTTCACCCATCACCTCAAAATCACGTCTCACTTTTTCGGTAAGCTCTTCCAGCTCCGCCTGCTTGGCAACAACCGTTCGTTGGCGCGGTGCAAATTCTTCCTGTAGCGCATCCATCGCCACTTTTGCCTGTGGCGCACGTTCCATCAAAACCGGAATACTGACCACGCCGATTCTCAACTCCTGTGCCGCGACAGTCCCACCAAATATAGAAACAAGTGCAACAGCCAGTGCTGCCCTAACCAATCGTTGCTTTAGCAAATTCATAAAAATCCTATCCTTAAAACGCTTGACCAATGGAGAACTGAAAACCTTCTATCACGTCTCCGTAGAATCTGTCGTTGCCTTTGAACTCGTTGAGCGGCACCGCATAACTAAATCGAAAAAGTCCCATAGGCGCAAGCCACTGAACCGCCACACCGACGGATGTCTTCAACTCATTAAAATCCGGTTTATAAGAAATCGGAGCACCCAATTTATCCGTGAATTCGACCTCACCGGAATTGAATACGTTACCGATGTCGTAGAAGATACTGGCTCGCGTGCTCCCGCTCAATTTGGCCGGAAGGGGGATTATAAGCTCTACTTGGCCGGCAACCAACACATTGCCGCCATAAGGGTTGCCGAAACTGTCGCGCGGGCCCAGCCAAGACTCTTTGTAGCCGCGAACCGACTGCGGCCCGCCGCTGAAGAACTGTTTATACGGCGGCAGCGCGGTGGTCTCGCCCAGCGCCTCGCCAAAGCCCAGTTCGCTATTCAGGCGTATGGTCCATCTCCTGAAAAGCGGAATGTATTTCGTATAATTGTGGCGCACCGTATAGTACTCGACCCCACTGCCGGGCAGCGCGTAACTGACGAAAAGATTCTGACGGGAACCCCGGTCTGCGAAGAGGCTCCTGTTGCGGCTGTCAAAGCTCCAACCGGCTATCAGTTCGTAAGTGTCAAATTCGGTGCCCGTGAAAAAAACGCCGGGACTGACCTGTTCGATGAACTGGGTACCGTTATTCAGGACCCAGTCCCGAGCCTGTTGCGAACTCCTGCTGGACGCAAGTAATTCGGCGCGATTGAATGATACTCCGAGACTCAACGATTGGTATTCGGATATCGGATAGCCATACTCGATCGTCGCACCAATGTTTGTTGTCGAAAAATCGGATGACGCCGAGGTGAATTGCGTGATATCCCGAAAATTGATTGACACGGTTCTTCGCACGCCGTTGCGCGTCGTGTAAGGGTCCGTATGTGACAGGCTGTAGACCGTCGAAAAGCTTCCCGTACTCACCTGAAGCGCAACACGATTTCCCGAGCCGAGAAAATTGGTGTGCACGATGCTGCCGTTCAAAATCAGCCCCTGCGATTCGGAAAAGCCCAGTCCGCCACTGAACTGGCCGGGCATGCGATATTCGATATCGAATTCGATGTCGACCATGTCCGGACTGCCCGGCACGGGAATGTTGTCTACTTCGACCTTTTCGATGTATGGCAAACGCTGCAATCGTATCCTTGAGCGATCGACCAGGCGATTCGACAGATAGGCACCCTCAGCCTGTCGCATCTCGCGACGCAAGACCTCGTCGTTGACTTGATCGATATTCTTGAAAATAATTCGTCGCACATAAATACGACTCCCCGGATCAACGAAGAAGGTTACCGACGCTTCTTTTTTCTCGTGGTCGAGTTCCGGCACCGGTTCGATCTCGGCATTCGAATACCCTTGTTCGCCGAGACGGAACTCCATCAGATCCATTGACTGAGTGAGCAACTGCAGGTTGAACGTCGAACCCGGCTTCGCGAGAATGAGACCGCTGAGCTGCTCTTCCGGGATCACCATCTTGCCGACAACTTTCGTATCGGAAATCTTGTACTGCTCACCCTCGTAGAGGTTAATCGTGACATAAATGTCTTTCTTGTTCGGGGAGATCGCGACCTGCGTTGATTCGACCCGGAAGTCCGCGTAACCGCGGTCCATATAATAGGAGCGAAGCGTCTCGAGATCGCCACCCAGGGCTTCCTTGGCGTAGCGATCGTCCTGTCGGATCCACGACAACCAGTTCGCCGTATCCAGCTCAAAGTCTTCGCGGATTTCCTTTTCGTCGAAACTGTGATTACCGATGATATTGACCTGACGTATCTTCGCCCGCTCTCCCTCTTTGACCTCGATGCTGACCCGGACCGTGTTATTCGGCCGATCCATCACGTCGGTATTGACGACCACAGCGTACTTACCGCGGTCGTAGTACTGTTCCTTCAGGAATTGCGTAACTTCGTCCAGGACCGAACGGTCAAAGGTGCGGCCACGTGCCAGGCCCACCCCCCGAAGCGATTCCATTAGATCTTCGGTCTTGATGTCCTTGTTGCCGTCAATCGTAAAATCTTCGATAGATGGACGTTCCTTAACCGCAATGATCAGAGTGTCTCCATCACGTCGCATCTCGATGTCGTCAAATAGCTGCTGCGAATAAAGCGCCCGCATCGCCTCCTTAATCCTGGTGTCGTCGACCGTATCGCCAACATTGATTGGCAGATAGTTGAAAACCGTGCCCTCGGAAATACGTTGCAGGCCTTCGACACGCATGTCACGCACGACAAAATCTTCGGCCAGGGCTGCGACCGGCAACGTCAGACAGGCAGCGGCGATGGCTGCCGGCAGCCACTGCCAGAATCGAACTTCCTGTCTCTTGTCTTGCCAGTGCTTCATATGCTTTGCGTCGTTAAACCCGCCGTAAGTCAACTAGTGTTCCATCAATATAGCCTTGTTGGACCACTAGCTGAACATTCGCGCAATGTCATTATAAAAAGCGAAACTCATCAACAACAGGATCGCCAGAATACCGACCTGCTGCCCCAGCATCTGCGCCCGGTCGGACATCGGACTGCCCTTGATCCACTCTACCGACTGGTAGACGATCTGCCCACCGTCCAGAATCGGAATCGGCAGCAGATTTAATACCCCCAGGCTGATACTGATCAGGGCGAGTACCGTCAACACGTAAGTGAATCCTGCCCGCGCAGAATCGCCGACAAACTGCGCAATACTGATCGGCCCGCTGATGTTCTTGATCGAAACCTGGCCGGTCACCATGCTCCACAACATGCGAACCGTAAAGGCCGTCTCACGTCCAGTGCGTGAAAATGATTCGCCGATCGCCGCGAGCGCTCCGAATTGTTTCAGATATCGCGGGCTGACACCGATTCGGCCGACGACGCCCTCAGGCGTTTCCACGGCAGCGATATCGACGTAAAGCGTCTCTTGCCGGCCGTCCCTCACGATCCTGATCGGCACGGTCTTGTCCGGCAGCTCGACGACGACTGCCGCCAATTCACCGAATGTCACCGTGCTCTCGCCGTTGACGCTGATGATCCTGTCCCCGGGGAGCATGCCGGCCCGGTCCGCTGCGCCACCGGCTTCAACCCACTCGGCAATTGCCAGCGGTTGTCCCGGCATGAACCCGAGCCCGCCCAACAGCTCTCCCGGCTCCGTCAGCCGTGTACGATCGTCGCCCACATGGATGGTCACCGTGCGCTCGTCGCCGTTGATGTCTTGCATGACGAGTGGCACCTGTCCCGTTGCGATCATCTCGTCCAGGATCGACAACAATGCAGTACCCCAGTTATCGACGGCTTGATCGCCGACCGCCACCAGCAGCTCTTCAGGCAGTAATCCGGCCTGGGCAGCATAGGAATCCGGCTCGACCGTGCCGATGACCGGACGCAATGTGGGCACGCCCTGCATGGACAATACCCAGTAAGCGATCAGGGCAAAAAGAAAATTAAATACCGGCCCTGCGAGCAGAACCGCGATCCGCGCCGGAATGGGCCGATGATTGAATGCCCGCCCCTGGTCGGCTGGATCGACGGGCCCTTCTCTCTCATCCAGAAATTTGACATAACCCCCGAGCGGGATCGCTGAAACACAGTATTCGGTGCGGTCCTCTCCGGCGATCCAGGTCCACAGGGGCTTGCCGAAGCCGATCGAGAATCTGAGTACTTTCATACCGCAGCAGCGTCCGACAATGTAGTGGCCAAACTCGTGCACGGCGACCAGCACGCTGATCGCGACGATGAATGCGATTAAATTGGTCAGTGCACCGCTCATAGGCGAACCATTCCCCGTGCTGTTCGGTGTGATCGGACGTCTTGCATTGCCACATACTGTCGACCGGCCGTATGCGGCGCAGTTCCCGCCAGTGCTGAATGACCAGTGGAGCTTAGGTCCCGCAAAATGAACGGGAACTGAATGCCGGGAGCCATTATCTCAAGCCCACCCAGCTGATGCCGAGCGCAAACAATGGTGCTGCGGCTGTCACGCTATCGATTCGGTCGAGTACGCCGCCGTGCCCCGGAAAAAGCCGGCCGCTGTCTTTTACACCGGCATTCCTTTTAAACATGCTCACCGTAAGGTCACCAATGATCGAGATGATGGCGACGGCGAGGCAAAACGGCAGCAATACAACGATTTCGATCTCCAGCCAGTGTGCCCGGACCAACGCCAGTACGGCAACCGCTAACAGGCCACCGAACACGCCTTCCCATGTTTTGCCCGGACTGATCTTCGGCGCCAGTTTAACCTTGCCGAAGCGCTTGCCTGTGAAATAAGCGCCGATATCTGCTACCCACACAATAATAAGGACGAACAACAACAGGGCCGGTTGCAGCAAGTACAGTGACATGATTGCAAGGTATGCCGGAATCAACACGAGCGCACCGCATATCCAGCCTGCCAACTTCGGTATCGGCGTCGGAAACATGAACACCCAAAATAGCGCAATCAGCCACCAGGCGAGCGCAACTTTCAAGACGATTCCGACAGCGAATTCGTTGGCCAGACCGACGGAGCCAGCAGCCAGGAGCGCCGCTATCAGGCCGACGTAGACAAGCCGTACCGCGGCTTTTTCGGGCCTTAGAAAACCTGACCATTCCCAGGCGCCGGCGAGAATCAGTGCAGCAAACACGCCCTGTGTGATCGCGGGCGGCAGCACGAACAGGACGACGAGGAGCGCGCCCAGGGCGACCACCGCCGTCAATACGCGTACTTTGAGCATCTCAAACCGCCTCTACCTGTTCGCCCGTATGGCCATAACGCCGTTGTCTCAAGCCGTAAAACGCCAACGCTTCGTCAAATTCCCGCTCGCAGAAGTCCGGCCAGAGGCAATCGCAAAAATAGAGTTCCGAGTACGCGAGATTCCACAGCAGGAAGTTACTGATGCGCTGCTCCCCACCCGTGCGAATCAACAGATCGGGATCCGGAACGCCGGCCAGCGCCAGCTCACTGGCAAACATTTCATCGTCAATGTCTTTAACGGTCAACTCCTTGCATGCCACCTTGCCCGCCAGCTGCCTCGCCGCATTGACGATATCCCACCGTCCGCCGTATGCCACGGCGATTATCAGGTTCAGGCCGCTGTTTTCCCTGGTTTTTTCTTCGGCCGCCCCGATCTTCCTCAGCAGTCTCGGTCTGAGCTGCTGCCGCGCGCCAACAAACCGAAGCCTTACATTATTACGATGCAGATCATCCACTTCTCGTTGCAACGCTTCGAGAAACAGGCTCATTAAACGGCTGACCTCATCCTGCGGCCGTTGCCAGTTTTCACTGCTGAAGGCAAACAATGTCAGGAACGATACGCCCCGCTTCGCGGCGACTTCCACGGTTTCGCGAACTGCTTTGACGCCGGCACGGTGCCCGGCGTGGCGTGGTTGTGACCGCGCCTTCGCCCAGCGGCCATTGCCGTCCATTATTACCGCGATATGCCGCGGCACATCCATGCCCGCTGCGTTGTTGGCTGCCGTATCTGAATCTTCCATTCGCGACGCTCAGAACTCCATCACGTCGCTTTCTTTCTCGGCCAGGACCTTCTCTATGTCTTCAATATGCCGATCCGTGATTGCCTGAATCTCGTCATGCGCACGATGTTCGTCGTCCGCGCCAATCAGTTTTTCCTTCAGGAGTTCCTTGATATCGCTGAGCGCGTCTCTGCGGATATTGCGTACGGCGACACGGCCCCCTTCCGCCTCATGGCGTACCAGGCGAATCATGTCCTTGCGACGTTCTTCGGTGAGCGGCGGTAACGGCACGCGAATGACCACCCCGGCTGATGCGGGATTCAGGCCCAGGTCCGAGGTCAGTATTGCTTTTTCGATGGCCGGCACCATGGTCTTTTCCCAGGGGGCGACGGTGAGCGTTCGCGCGTCTTCGACATTGATGTTCGCGACCTGGTTTAGCGGTACTGCACTGCCGTAATACTCGACCGTAATATGCTCGAGCAGACTCGGGTGCGCACGGCCGGTGCGGAGTTTGGTCAACTCCTGGCGAAGTGCTGCAACACTCTTGTCCATGCGACTGCCGGCGTCTTTTTTAATGTCATCTAGCACGGTCCTCGCCCTCTCTTATCTATTAGGTCTCGTAGCCTCGTCAGGCCGTGACCAATGTTCCAACGCCCTCATCGGTCATCGCCTGCACGAGTGCATCTGGGTCGTTCAGATTAAAAATCCGTAACGGTAAATTGTTGTCGCGGCACATTACGATGGCCGTCGCATCTATGACTTTGAGTTTGTCGGCCAACACTTTGTCGAATGAGACGGTGTCGTATTTCAACGCCTTCTCATTCAGGTTCGGATCGGAGTCATAAACACCGCTGACCATCGTTGCTTTCAGCAGCACGTCGGCGCCGATCTCAATCGCGCGAAGACTGGCCGCCGTGTCTGTCGTAAAAAACGGATTACCGGTGCCTGCGGCGAGAATCACGACGCGACCTTTCTCCAGATGCCGCACCGCGCGCCGTCGGATGTAATCCTCGCAGACCTTATGAACCTCCAGCGCTGACATGACGCGTGCATCCATATCCAGAGACTCCAACGCATCCTGGATAGCCAACGCGTTCATGACGGTCGCAAGCATGCCCATGTAGTCGCCCGTTACCCGGTCCATACCTGCCCTGGCGAGACCGGCACCACGGAATATGTTGCCGCCGCCGATAACGATGGCGAGCTCGACACCGAGTTTCCGGACTTCTGCAATCTCGGCGGCAATGCGTTGTATGACACGCGGCTCGATGCCGTATTCCAGCTCACCCATCAGCGCCTCGCCACTCAACTTGAGTAGTACGCGACGATAAAGTACGCCGGGCTGAACCTGGGCTTCGCTCATGCTGGCTGCCTTTTCAAGTGAATTATTAGCGACTGCGCTGCCTTCAGGGTAGCCGCCAATTTTACCCGATTCATCCAAGCTGATCCGTGTTAGCTAAAATTTTCAATTATTTAGCCGCTTTGTTTAATCTGGGACATTACCTCTTCGGCGAAGTTTTCCTGCTTTTTCTCGATGCCCTCACCGACCTCGTAACGTATGAACTCTTTGACTTCCGCGCCGGCGGCTTCGAGTAGTTCGCCGACAGACACGTCCGGGTCCTTGACGAACGGCTGACCCAGTAATGTAATTTCTTTCAAGAACTTAGCCATCCTCCCGCCAACCATTTTCTCGACGATCTCGGGCGGTTTGCCGGATTTCTGCGCCTGTTCAGATATTATCCCGCGCTCGCTCTCAAGCGTTTCGGCGGGCACGCCTGCCTCGTCTATGCATACCGGGTTCGTGGCAGCGACATGCATGGCGATGTTCCGGGCCAATTCAGCATCGCCGCCCGACAGAGACACGACTGCGCCAATTCTGGCCCCGTGAGTGTAATTGCCGAGTTGATCCGCGGCATCGACACGTGCGAAACGACGCACCGAAATATTCTCGCCAACCTTGTTGACCAGCTCGGTCCTGGCTGCTTCGATTATTTTGCCGTCGGCGCGAGACTCTGCCAGCAGCGCCTTGACGTCTTCAGCATTGCCGGCGAGCGCCGTCGCTGCGACCGAATCCACGAAAGCGATGAAGTTCTCGTCCTTGGCAACGAAGTCGGTTTCCGAGTTGATTTCGGCGATGACTGCCTTGTTCCCGTCGGTAGCCACGACGATGCGGCCGTCGGCCGCGATGCGACCGGATTTCTTGTCGGCCTTTGCCTGGCCCGATTTACGGAGAAGCTCGATGGCTGCGTCTATGTCGCCGCCGGTCTCGACCAGAGCTTTCTTGCAATCCATCATTCCGGCGCCGCTGCGCTCGCGGAGTTCTTTGACCATTGATGCACTGATAGACATCATTTTTTCCTTTGCATGAATTTACCCGACGACTTCTGCAAAACACTGCACTTGAGACTCAAGACCTATATACCGGTGCCCGCTCAGGCTGACTTGTCTTTATTGTCAGCCGGCTTCTTCTTGCTGGTCTTCTTCGCAGCGCTTTTCGTGGCCGGTTTGTCAGCAGCAGCTTTCTTGGTCGCCACTTTCTTTTTCGCGGACTTTTTTGTCACGGTTTTCTTTGCAGCAGCCTTCTTTGTTACGGTTTTCTTTGCGGCGGTTTTCTTAGTCGCCGGTTTTTTCCTGGGCGTAGCTTCCTCGCCCTGACCGCCCTGACTATCGGCCTTTGCCTCTTCCGGCTTTTCTTCTGCTGCTGCGTCGGGTTTCGTCTCCTTCGCCTTTTGCTCTGGTTCCGGCTCTACCTCTGCCTTCCCCTCAGCCTTTTGTTCGGCCTCCGTCTTGTCAGGACCAGCTTCATCGGCTTGCGGCTCTCCAGAGCTGAGAGCTTCCGATAGTGCTTCCGCTACGGGCTCCGGAGTCCCAGCGGGCTCCGCCTTTGCTTTCGCATCGCTGGAAACGGTGATGGAAACCTTCTTTCCAAGTGTTTTCTTGACCGTTGTTTTCCTGGCGCCTTTTTTCTTTCTGCCCGTGGCTTTCTTCGGCTTGCCTTCCTCATCGAGTTCGACGAATTCATCTTCACCCAAAGCGACCTCTGGAAGAGAAGCCTTACCGTCGATTACTGCGTCAGCAATCAACGTCGCGTACAGGGTGATCGCCCGCATCGCGTCGTCATTACCGGGAATCACGTAGTCGACGTCGTCCGGCGAACAGTTGGTGTCGACGACAGCGACGACCGGAATATCCAGTTTTCGGGCTTCGCGGACCGCAATGTCTTCGTGATCGACATCGACAACAAACAAGACGTCGGGAAGTGCCCCCATTTGCTTGATGCCGCCCAGGCTGCGCTCGAGTTTGTCGCGATCGCGAGTCAGCCCCAGCACTTCCTTCTTGGTCAGATGATCGAAGCCACCCTCTTCTTCCATTTGTTCGAGATCGGTAAGCCTCTTCACGGACTGCCGGATCGTTTTGTAATTCGTCAGCATACCGCCGAGCCAGCGGTGGCTGACAAAGGGCATCTCGCAGCGATCAGCCTGCGCGCGAATCGCTTCTCGCGCCGATCGCTTGGTGCCGACAAAGAGTACCTTGCCGCCATCGGCGACGATGGCCTTGATAAAGGCGTAGGCGTCCTGCGCCATCGGCAGGCTCTTTTCAAGGTTGATGATGTGGATTTTGTTACGTTCGCCGAAGATGTAGGGTGCCATCTTCGGGTTCCAGTAACGGGTCTGATGACCAAAGTGCACGCCAGCCTCAAGCATCTGGCGCATGGTTACGTCTGCCATTTCGATTCTCCGGGTTAGGCCTCCGTACACCCCATCTCGCAACCCCTTTTCTCCGGGGCACCCAGCGTGATGTGACGGTGTACGTGTGGATTTATTGCCTCAAGGGCGCGCGCTTTATACCATACTGGCTGCCGGCCAACAATGCCGAAAACAGGGGGCGTCCGGGCGCAAGGGTCGAACCGCTAAAGAGCTATAGGGGTCGAACCGCTAAAGAGCTATAGGGGTCGAACCGCTAAGAGCTCTTAGCGGTTCGACCCCTTATGAAGTCGGTGCCCGGCACCAATTACGCACGAGCGAGTACCGAAGTCATTACGCGATAATTTGATGAATGTAACGATTAAAACGCCGTCCGAGCAGGACAAGATGCGCGTAGCGGGCAGGCTTGCCGCCGACGTCCTGGATATGATTGCTGCGCACGTGAAGCCCGGTATCACGACGGGCGAACTGGACCAGATTTGCCACAAGTACATCGTCGAGACCCAGGAGGCGATCCCGGCTCCCCTGAATTACCGGGGCTTCCCGAAATCGATCTGTACCTCGGTCAATCACGTCGTTTGTCACGGCATACCGGGCGAACGGCAGCTGAAATCGGGCGACGTTCTGAATATCGACATCACTGTCATCAAGGATGAATACCACGGCGACACCAGCCGCATGTTCTTTGTGGGCAAGCCCGGCGTCCAGGCGGAAAGGCTCTCGAAAGTGGCCTTTGAGGCGTTGTGGATCGGCATTGAACAGCTCGGACCCGGCAAGCACCTGGGCAACATAGGCCAGGCAATTCAGGAACATGTTGAGAAAAATCGCTGCTCGGTCGTTCGCGAGTACTGCGGGCACGGCATCGGCCGGGTGTTTCACGAGGATCCGCAGGTCCTGCATTATGGTCAGGCGGGCACTGGCATGGTACTCAAGGCGGGCATGACGCTGACCGTCGAGCCGATGGTCAATGCCGGCAAGCGGCACGTCAGGTTATTGCCGGATGGCTGGACGGTAGTAACCAAGGATCACACATTGTCCGCGCAATGGGAGCACACCGTGCTGATTACGGATACTGGCCATGAAATAATGACGCTTGGCGCCGATCAGCGCTGAAGACAAGCATATTCAGCAATTCAATGACTCATAACTTATCGGTCGATCTCAGCGACGCAACCGACCCTGCGATCGTGGCGCTGGATGAGGCGCTCGGCCGGGCCGGCAACAAGGTGAGCGACCTGCGGGAGGCGCTTGTCCATGCCGGCGACGACCTGACTGCCCGTTTCAAAGACGGTCAGCCGGTCACAGACCTGGTCAGGCTGCGGGCGTCGCTTGTCGATCGTGTACTGATTTGGCTGTGGCACGAGCATGCCGGGCCGCTTCGTGACTCCGCGGCCATTGTCGCGGTCGGCGGTTACGGCCGGGGCGAACTCCACCCCTGCTCCGACGTCGATATCATGCTGCTCGTTGGCAATGAATTGCCCGCCGACGGCGAACAGCTGCTGTCATCTTTCCTGACCTCGCTGTGGGACATCGGCCTCGATATCGGCCACAGCGTACGAACCGTCAAACAGTGCCAGCAGGAAGCCAAAGCCGACATCACGGTCGCAACAACGCTGATCGAGGCCCGCTTACTCCATGGTCCGGAGCCGCTTTTCGAGGCGATGAAGGACGCCGTTGCTGCTGACAAGCTGTGGTCGTCCGCCGAGTTTTTCGCAGCGAAAAGGCGCGAACAGATTGCACGGCATCACCGCTACGACGATACCGCTTACAAGCTCGAGCCGAATGTCAAAGCCAGTCCCGGAGGCCTGAGGGATATTCAGATGATCGGCTGGGTGGCCAAACGGCATTTTGGCGTAGCAAAGCTCGACGAACTCGTGGAGCACAATTTCCTGACCCCCGCGCAGCTGCAGATGCTCATTGACGGGCAGACCTTCCTCTGGCGTGTGCGTTTCGGCCTGCATGTCCTTACGGGGCGACGGGAAGACAGACTGCTGTTCGACCACCAGACGAAGCTTGCAAAAATGCTGGGCTACGAAGACGCGACCTACACGCTTGCGGTCGAACAGCTTATGCAACGTTACTACCGGACCGTCATGGACCTGAGCCGCGTCAACGAAATGCTCTTGCAGCTTTTCGAAGAAGCGATCCTGATGGACCCGAATGCCGAACCCGAAGCATTGAATGAACAATTTCAGCTAAAGAACGGATTTCTCCAGACGACACATGATCAGGTGTTTCAACGCAACCCCTCGGCGCTGCTCGAAATGTTTCATTTGCTGCAACAGCATCCGGATATACGTGGAGTCAGCGCCTTCACCATCGACCTCGTCAGGAGACAGCTCTATCTGATCGATGAGGAGTTCAGGCAAAATCCGCGCAACCACCGGCTTTTCCTGAACATACTGCGTGCGCCGTTCGGTGTGACGCAGGAGCTTCGCCGCATGAACCTGTATGGCGTGCTCGGCCTTTATATTCCGTCTTTCGGCAGGATCGTCGGTCGCATGCAGTACGACCTGTTTCATCTTTACACGGTCGACGAGCACACCCTGTTCGTCGTCGGCAACCTGCGCCGCTTCGCGCTCTCCCGGTTCGATCACGAGTTCCCGCATTGCAGTCCGCTGATGCAATCGTTTGAAAAGCCCGAGATCGTCTATCTCGCCGGACTTTTCCACGATATCGCCAAGGGCCGTGGCGGTGACCATTCAGTGCTCGGGGCGGTGGATGCGGAGGCATTCTGCCTGGAGCACGGACTGAGTCAGTACGAGGCCCGCACCGTCTCGTGGCTGGTGAGGCACCACCTCACGCTATCGATCACCGCGCAAAAGAAGGATATCGGTGATCCGGACGTCATCAACACATTTGCCGCGCTGGTCGGCGACCAGACGCATCTCGATTACTTGTATGTACTGACCGTTGCCGACGTCCGGGGCACGAACCCGAATCTCTGGAATTCCTGGAAGGCCACACTGTTCAGAGACCTTTACGAGCTGACTGCCCGGGCCCTGCGAAGTGGACTCGAGAATCCCATCGACCGCGAGCAGCTGATTCTCGAAAAGCAGTCTGCGGCCAGGGCGCTGCTCGAAACCGCTGCTGTCGCGGAAACGAAAATTCGCGGCATCTGGTCATTGCTCACCGACGATTATTTCCTGCGTCATCGCAGCGAGGAAATCGCCTGGCATACTGAAGTGCTGGCTGATTCGGACGTCGATTCAGAACACGGATTTCTCGACGTCAGGCAACAGCCGGACGCCGACGGCATCGAAGCGGTTCTCTACACGCCACGCAAAATGCGCACCTTCGCCCATGTCACTGCCGTGCTGGATGAGCTCGGCATGACGATTGTCGACGCGCGCATCGTACCGATCGCCAATGGCTACAGTCTCGACACTTATATATTCATGGAGTACGACAAGCGCGTGCATGTCGATGAGTCACGAATGAGCAAGATCAGACGTACATTGACGCGGGTGCTGACGGCGCCGGACGAACACGCAGCACCGGTCACGCGTCGCGCTCCACGTCAGGTGCGCATGTTTGAGACGAAAACAGCGATCGATTTCACAAAGGACCAGAATCAACGCACCGTCATGGAACTTGTCACAGGCGACCGCCCCGGCCTTCTGAGCGACGTCGGTCGCGTATTCGTTGAAATGGGCATCAACATCGACACGGCAAAAATCGTGACGATCGGCGAACGCGCGGAAGACGTGTTCTATATCAGCAACGTATCGGGCGAACCGCTGAGTGATAAGATCTGTGCGGAGCTTCGGCGACGATTATTCGAAGGCCTGGATGCCAAAGCGTGAAAATGCTGTGTGGATCGGCTAAATTTTTCTTGCCCCGGCCTGGATGAGCCAATGCAATCACTAATCAAGACAATCGAGACCGGCTTCGAACGCAGAGGCCAGCTCGGCACTGCCGGCGACGAAGCGGAACTGTCCGACGCCGTGGCACAGGCGATCGCACTGCTCGACTCGGGCGAAGCCCGCGTTGCCGAAAAAGAAAACGGCGCCTGGCGCGTCAACCAGTGGCTGAAGAAAGCCGTGTTGTTGAGTTTCCGGCTGGCGGATAACGCAGTCATGCCGGGCGGACACAGCAATTTCTACGACAAGGTCCCGCTCAAATTCGCAGACTTCGGACAGGAGGAGTTCCGCGCCGCCGGCGTACGGGTCGTGCCGGATGCGATTGTGCGCAAAGGTGCCTATGTCGCACCGGGCGTCGTCCTGATGCCGAGCTACGTCAACATCGGCGCCAATATCGACAGCGGAACGCTGGTCGATACCTGGGTGACCGTTGGCAGTTGCGCACAGATCGGCAAGAACGTGCATTTATCCGGCGGCGTCGGTATTGGTGGCGTTCTTGAACCCGTGCAAGCAGGGCCGACGATCATCGAAGATCATTGCTTTATCGGTGCCCGCTCGGAAATCGTCGAGGGCGTCGTTGTCGAAGAAGGGTCGGTTATTTCGATGGGTGTTTTCATCGGCCAGAGTACCAGGATCTATGACCGCGAGACGGGCGAGATAAGCTACGGGCGCGTTCCGGCCGGCTCTGTCGTCGTTGCGGGTAATCTGCCCTCCGGGGATGGCGCGTACTCGCTTTACTGTGCTGTAATCGTCAAACAGGTCGATGCAAAGACGCGCGCAAAAACCAGTTTGAATGATTTGCTAAGAAGTGCCGACTGAACAGATGGGGACGGACTTGCTAACACTGTATGGAATCGGTAGCTGCGACACTTGCCGCAAGGCCAGGAAATGGCTCAACGACCGGTCGCACGCGCACGAATTTCACGACCTGCGCAAGGATGGGCTCGACATGCAGACGCTCGAACGATGGGCCAGCCGCACGAACTGGGAGAAGCTCCTCAATAGGCGCAGCCTGACCTGGCGAAAAATCCCCGAGGTCGACCGCGCCGACATGAGCAAGAGCAAGGCGCTCGCATCGATGCTCGAGCAGCCGACACTTGTGAAACGACCGGTACTCGAATGCAGCAAATTCATCTCGGTCGGTTTCTCACCGGATCATTACAAGAATATCTTCGGGCGACTGTAGACACGTTCAAGACGGGCGAATGTAATCGATTCGTTGCAAAATCAAGCCCGTGATGTAGCAACATTGAGCCGAAGAATTCCTATTTTTATTATTAATTTTCAACAAGTTAGTAAATACACCCGAACTTTGTGAAAGCGCTGACTGAAGACCTGCAGGCATATATCGATGGCGACCCGGCAATCGCCCTCCTCTGCGATTTGATTCGCTGCCGGTCGCTGACGCCGGACGATGCAGGTTGCCAGTCCATCCTCGCCAGCCGGCTCGAAGAACTCGGCTTCAACTGTGAATCGCTGCCCTTCGGAGACGTCGACAATCTCTGGGCGAGACGGGGCAACAGCGGACCCGTGCTCTGTTTTGCCGGCCACACCGATGTCGTACCCGCAGGGTCCGAAAATGAATGGCAGTCCGACCCGTTCGAGCCCGCCGTGCGTGACGGTTTGCTATACGGCCGTGGCTCTGCAGACATGAAAAGCGGCCTCGCCGCCATGATTGTGGCGTTCGAGAAATTCATTGGCGAACACCCTGATCACAACGGCAGTCTTGCGTTTCTGGTTACGAGTGATGAAGAAGGACCGGCCCGCGATGGAATCCTGAAAGTCATTGAGACACTGCAGGATCGAAATGAACGGATCGACTGGTGTGTTTTGGGCGAACCGTCCAGTCAAAACGAACTCGGCGATACCGTAAGAATCGGCCGGCGAGGTTCGCTGAGCGGCATGCTGAGCGTCAAAGGTATACAGGGACATGTCGCATACCCGCAGCTGGCCGACAATCCGATTCGACGCTTTGCGCCGGTGCTCGCGGAACTGCACAACACCGAATGGGACAACGGCAACGAGCATTTTCCGCCGACCAGTTTTCAGGTGATCGAAATCAAGAGTGGCGTCGGTGCGCCAAATGTTACTCCGGCCGAGTTGTATGCCCGTTTTAACCTTCGCTATTCGACGGAGTGGAATCACGAAAGCCTGCAGGAAAAAGTTGTGGGGGTTTTCGACGCCCATGAGATTGACTATGAGCTCAATTGGCACTTGTCCGGCGAGCCATTCCTGACGCCGCCCGGGAAGCTTACCGATGCGGTCAGCCAGGCAGTAAGCGAGCAAACCGGATCGAGCCCTGAGCTGTCGACCGGCGGCGGCACCTCCGACGGCCGTTTCATCTCGCCTGCCGGCACTGACGTCGTCGAACTCGGGCCGGTAAACGCATCGATTCACAAGGTCAATGAGCACGTGAAGCTTGCAGACCTGCCACGGCTGACGACAATGTATCAGCGCATCATGGAATTGCTCCTGACCTAATCGCCCGTCAAGAATTGCCGCCGCGATTCGTTGCAGCCGTCCGACCGCCATGGATGGCGGGAGTGCAGGCGTTGCAGGAGCATTCACCTGCCTGACGGGCGATGCAGATCAGATTCGGCGTAGATTGTTCCAGACGCCGAATACACCGAGGCCGACGAAGCAGATCAATGTCCAGCCCGGCATACTCAGACCCAGGAATTGCCAATGAACTTCCGCGCATTCGCCCGAGCCCTGGAAAATCATGCTGAGGGCCTCGCTCAGCGGAAAACTCTCCATGATGTAGTCAAAACCGGGGCCGCAGGATGGCACTTCGCCAGGCGGTAGATTCTGTAACCAGACGTGTCTGCCTGCGACCACAGCGCCGTCCGCCGCAACGAATCCAATCAGCAATGCATAAACGCGGCCGGCCCAGCCGGTGGGATTGTGTATTGCGGCAATCAGAAAGACGATGCCGACGGCGATCACTGCCATACGCTGGAAAACACAGAGTGGACAGGGATCCAGATAGAGTTGGTATTGTGAATACAGAGCAAAGGACATGAGCCCTGCGCAAATGGCGAATCCGAGCAGATTTAATTGGCGCTTCCCGGGTAACTTCATGTCGAATTTCTCTTTGGTCGCACCTTGAATTCAGAACTTGAATTCTATGTCGAGTTGCAATCGTGAATAATCGTGCTCGCTGCCTGCGTTTTTTTCGACCTCGGTAATAATCAGAGTTCCGCCGAGAGTCCACCTTTCCGCCAAAACGTACTTGCCCTTTATTAAATGGCCTGTTGCATCCGTTCCTCCGCCGCCAAAGTCGGAATCGTTGAATGCACCAATGAGCGCATCGGCCTCGATATCCTGATAGGCCCAGGAAACCTGCCAGGTCCCGGGAGCTTTGGCCTTGCCCGCTTTGAAGCCAAACGAAAAACCTGCATCGTGAATGTTTACCTCTGTGTTCTGCGCGTAGTCTGCAAACACGACAAAAGGCATTTCACCCAGCATGGTATCGTATTGGACAAACAACTGAAGCACGTCGTAGTCGAATACCAAATTGCCTTCCGCATCGACGCTGTTGCCTCTGGCCCCGCGGTTTTTAAAGGGCTGATTTCCGATAGTGTTGGTGTAATCGTAGTATCCGAGGCCGGCGGTCAGTTTGTTCCCAGTCGAAAGATTCCGCCTGAATCCACCCTGAGCAGCATACAGGAGAGAGTCATCGGCTGATGAACGCTTTTCAACGACAAAGGCGGCAGCCGTAGCAAATAGCATGCCGGACTGATGGCTCAGTGCGACCCCTTCGGGATTAAAGTCACTGTCCCAAAACAGCGGAGCACCGCCCGGACGAAATAACGGGTTCTTCATCTTGCCGGCGTAGAGTCGCATTCTGTCGTTTGCGGACCAATCGACGTAGGCACGAGCGAAACCGAAGTCATCGAATCCATAGTGACCATCGAACACTTTATTGTCCGATACCGGATTGTCTCCGTTCGTACCCAGTACGAAATAGCCCTGAACGCTGTCACTGAATAGCAATGAAGCACCAACGTGAATCCGGTATCTGGCGCGCTCGATATCCTCCTTACCATCCTCGTGGATCGCATCATATTGCAGTCTGACGTCTCCGATTGGAGTTATGGCATCCGTCCAGTGGCCCTCTTCCTGTGCGCAGACCGCGGTGGTCGAAATGCCCGCCGACAGCATCGCCGCTACTAAATCAGATAGCCTACAAGACCTTGATTTCATTAATTTTCTCTGGTGTTATTTCGTACTGCAGGCGAATTCTTGAAACGAATGTTTCCGGTCTTATACGAGAATTTGCCGGCATGTTACCGTTTTGTCAGGCGAGAACAAGCGCGATTTTATTTTTGATTATTTGCGTGTTTCGAGCGGCTTTTCGGCAACCTTGGTTCTGATATATGCCGGTGCGAGATTTTCGGGTTCGATCGCCTCACCTGCCTGCCATGCCCGCGTACCGAGCCCGAGCAGATACCTTGCCTTCGGGTACTGCACATCGACGATTTCGGATATTGCGGCCCGGTTCAGTTCCAGGAGCGCCGGATATTTTTCCCAGGCCTGGCCCGCTGCGAACAGTTCAGCCGCGTTCGCTGCAGCCAGGCCGTCGATCTTTTCGATTGGCTGCAGCACCTCGTCCGTAACGGCAGTCGGGATCCCCTCACCATCATTACGATAAATGCCGAGATAGGCCTCGTTCATGCGGGCGTCCTGCGCAACGATTACGCCGGCAGCCGTATATATCTCCATGACTTCGGCCGCGATGGCAGCCATCGAAGATACCGGCACGATCTTAAGTCCTGATCCGAAAGCCAGTCCCTGTGCAACCGAAGCCCCGATACGCATACCGATGAAAGAGCCAGGCCCATTACCGAGGACCACGGCATCCAGGTCTCCGAGATCGATACCGGCGTCACGCAGCAAATCCCGAATCATCGGGATCAATAAACGAGTGTGCTGTTTCGGTTCCACGACGTGCGTTGCGCTTATCGTGTGATCAACTTGCAGCGCGACCGAGCAGGCATCTGACGATGTATCGAGCGCAAGCAGTTTCATCCATCACCTGCAGCGGCCTCGACACGAGATTCGTGTGCGGCAAGGAAGCGTTCCACCTCGGACAGCGAATCGGTTGTCGTCATCGGCTCGAGACATCGAAGGAAGGTACTGCCGTAACTTTTCGTGATGACTCTCGGATCGCATAGCACGATGACGCCGAAGTCACTTTCGTCGCGCAACAGTCTGCCTGCACCCTGTTTCAGCGCGAGCACCGCCTGCGGTAACTGGTGCTCAGAAAATCCGTTGCCGCCCTGGCGTCGAATGAATTCGAGCCGCGCCATCATGAGCGGATCCGCCGGTGACGCAAACGGCAACTTGTCGATGGCGACGATCGTCAACGCCGGCCCGCGTACATCGATGCCTTGCCAGAAACTACCGGTACCGAGCAGGACCGCATTGCCGTGCTGCCGGAATCGCCGCAACAAATCGTCGCGCGGTGAATCACCCTGCACCAGCAAGGCCCGGCCCGCGAGGTTTTTTCGGCGGGACTTGAACCATTTCTTCGCCGCATTCAAGGCGCGGTGGCTCGTGAAAAGGCAGAACACACCGCCTGTCGTCATGTCGAACAGCGGCACGACGCTCGCGAGCATGGTCGCCGTGTGTTGCGGGTCGGACGGCTCCGGCAAACCGGGCGGCAGATAAATCAGGCCGTGGTCCGCTAACGCGTAGGGGCTCGGAAATATCAGGCCAGGCACGGCCCCGAGGCCCATACGACTGGCGAAGTGGCTGAAATCGTCGCCGATCGCGAGGGTCGCCGATGTAAAAATCCAGGCCTGGTGTCCCGCATTGATAAGACCGTTTAGCGTCTGGGCAACGTCGAGCGGCGTCAGGTTAAGGCGGATGCTGCGCGGGTTGACATCGAGCCAGCGCAAACCGTCCCATGTCTCGTCACTCGCCAGGTGCACCAGTTTCTCGATCATGTCGATGAGTTGTTCGTTCAGCTTGTCGATCTCGATCGCCGTCTCGGCCAGCTCAGCCACTGCGTTCTGCAAATCGATCAGTGCGGCATGCAGATCGCTGAGCGGCGCATTGAGTTCCGACAGCAGGGCCGCCAGCTCGTGCCTCCCTTCCTGCCGCGGTGCGGCCGCACGCAGGACCCGCAGCGCAGTGTGCGCTTTGTCCAACCTGCGTTGCAGCTCGGGCTGACTCAGTGAAAGTGTTGCACCACGAAGCTCGTCGAAGAGACGCTCCAACTCGCGGCTGCCAAGGCTGGTGCCGAAAAATTGTGCGGCAAGATCAGGAATCTGGTGTGCCTCATCGAGAATGATCGCCTCGGCACCTGGCAGAAACTCGATGAACCCCTCTTCCTTCAGTGCCAGATCGGCGAGCAGCAGATGATGATTGACGATAACGAGATCGGCCTCCTGAGCCGCGCGGCGCGCCTTGACGACATGGCACTGCTGATACACGGGGCAGCGATTGCCGAGACAATTGTCGGCGGTCGAGGTAACGAGCGGCCAGACCGCGGAGTCTTCCTCGACTTCGGTCAGCTCCGCGCGATCGCCGCTGATTGTCCTGTGCCGCCATTCGCGAACGGCATTCAGGTCGTCTGTCAACGAGTCCGCCGCCAGCTGTGCGGCCACAGTATCCAGCCGATGCATGCAAAGATAATTGGCCCGGCCCTTGAGCAAAGCCGTCGTTACCGGCCTGCCAACAGCTTTTGCGATCAACGGCAGGTCACGATGATAAAGCTGGTCCTGGAGTGCCTTGGTGCCCGTCGAGATGATGGTCTTTCTGCCGCTTTGCAGGGCCGGCAACAGATAGGCAAAGGTCTTTCCGGTACCTGTGCCTGCCTCAACGACCAGTTGACCTAACTGGTCCAGCGTGTCCGCCACCGCCTCGGCCATCCATGCCTGACCCTCGCGTGGCTGGAATCCGGGCAACTTCGTTTTCAGGGGACTGTCTGGACCGAAGAATTCTGCGAGATCATGCATGTTAGCGGCACTATACCGTGACGCTTTTATTTTGCATCAGACAATATTGATAAGTGTCGCGGAAAATGCTCAGACATCGCCCGTCAGGACGGGCTCCAACAACGCACTGATCGCCGTTGCAGAACTCTTGGCGGAAAATGATCAATCATCGCCCGTCAGGACGGGCTCCAACAACGCACTGATCACCGTTGCAGAACTCTTGGCGGAAAATGATCAATCATCGCCCGTCAGGACGGGCTCCAACAACGTGCTAATCACCGCTGCAGAAATCTTGTAGGAGACCGTCCTGACGGGCGATTTCCGGCACAGTTCGCAGCATACTGGAGAGACAATTCGGGCTAGTCGCGAGTCATAACGCTTTTTGTTGTGAAACAGAGGTTGCTGGCGATTCGACCACGACAACAGGTTGCTCAAAATACAGTCAATTGCATTATGTAAAATCGTTCCGAGTTCAGCGGCAGATCCGGGCAGAAAGGGTACGACCAGTACCACTTAAGCCCCGGATAATCGGGGCAAAAGTCGCGTTCGCTTTATGTCAATCAAGCTCGGAAATGTGATTCCCCTCACACCGCCCTGGCATGTCTCGCCATAGACTTGTTGCATTCTGTTAAATGCTTCACAGGGCCCGAGACATGTTGGGAAGGTTCAAAAAAAACGTGGACAACGATACTCGATCCGGGTTGTCGATCGACGATTCGCGTATTGCGTTCGCTCGCATGCAGAAGCTAAACAGTGGCAAGTTACAACTCGCCGCCTTGACATTTGAAGGGGCCGAGATCAATGAAAAGTGGGCTCAGCAGTTGGCGACGCGG
>PVMK01131921.1_pt1 | contig 79328 bp, 79 predicted proteins | sample 1853481 | NCBI WGS metagenome assembly PVMK01 (sample SAMN08533507, study PRJNA380276) | Marine sediment metagenome, whole genome shotgun sequencing project.
GTCGTGGTCCGATTGGCACAAATCGCGTCTTGAAAAACTTGGTGTCGTGGACCGTCAGCAAACACTCGGCCAGGTCGACATCCTGTAGCCTGAGCGATAGAGCCTCACCAATGCGCATGCCAGTGCCGTAAAGAAGTAGCAACAGGCTTCGCAGGGTCAGGGATCTCAGGACGGGTTGCAGTGTGGCGGTGGCGGCCACCAGGCGATTCAGTTCGTCGACGGAATAGATGTAGGGTGTCAAGGGCGGCGGCAGTTTTGGAACAGACAGAGGCAGTGGGGATGTCGACACGAAGCTGCGCTCTAGTGCGTACCGATAGAAGCTGCGAAGAATGTGGAACTTTAGCCCCCATCGGGTTGTCACTGGCCCGGTTCCAGCAATAAATGCCCGTACCGGCTCGGGGCTGACGGCCTCTAAGGGGATGTCTCCTATAGAACGACAGAAGGATCGGAGTACGGCGGCGTCCGACACAAAGTACATTCCCAAGGAACGCTTGTAGTTGATATAACCCTCGACCACATCACGAAGTCTCATGACAGTTCCCCCAGATCAAAGGCTGCGACTTCACGCAGACCGGGCAGATCTACCTTCGCATAGACTTGGGTTGCCGATGTACTGCGATGCCCCAAGTGATCTCCGATCTCCTTGAGAGATAATCCCTCGGAAACCAGGCGGCACGCGCAGGCGTGCCTCAACGCGTGCGGCCCATGGTGAGCGCAGGGCACTTTAAGGGACTTCAGCCTGGGGGAGACGAGATTGAAGACCCCTCCCGTTGACAGGGGGTTGTATGGCGAGACCAGCGTTAAAAATACTTCGCGATGCAGAGATGAATGGCGGACTGACTGCAGATATTGGCAGATAGCATTACCGACCGAGGGAGCAAGTGGATAAACCTGGGTTTCACGGCACTTGGCTCGCGGTATGTGCAACCGGTCTTGTTCCCAATCGATATCATCCAGGCGAAGCCTCGTCACCTCGCTCACGCGCAGTCCATAGACTGCAATCAGCATCATAATGGCGCGGGCGCGTATATCTGCAGGGTGGCTAGAATCCAACTCTGTAAAAAGGCGTTGTAAATCTGTCCAGGCGGGCCCTGCTGGCAATGTCTCCAGCGCATAGATCCGAGGTGGATGAAGAGCTTCCCACATGCGTGGCGGACACCAACCCTGTTCGGCGCCATAGCGAAAGAACGCTCGTAGTGCATCAACCACGTTCCGAATGCTCACACGACACCATCTGTGTGCTACGTCGGAGGCAAGATAGTCATCGCAGTCATTGATCTGGACGTCAGACAAAAGGCGCCCGGGTGCACTGTACCACTGCAGGAATTGTTTGATTCGATGGCGGAAACTGTAAACACTTGCTTCGCTCAGCCCGCGTTCATTTTGTGCCCAGTCACAGTATTCGTCCAACTGCGATTGGAATGGGATTGCTTCGATTGGCACACGGAGATTGGCACTTTTATCCAGGGGGTATAAGCGGCACAGGGTCTTCAAGGTATGGGGGTCGATCAGTTCAACGCCAGAGAGATCCCAGCGCGCATAATGTAGGCGCACCCGTTCCAGATGGCGGTAACGTGAGGGAACCTCAAAGCGTTTTCCGGCTAGACTGACAGTGCCGTCACTGCGGCGTTGACGGCGGGTCACAGTGCAGCGGAAGGCACGCCGCAGGGTGTCGCTGTCAGGACAATCGCGCCCTACGCAGGGGCTGTCCAGATAGCGGCGCAGTGGTGAGGTGCCGATTTCGGAATGGGTCGTCCTGTGGTAATCCTGCTCCACCCAGGCCTGGGTGATCTCGTTGAGCCGGGCCAGGGTCAGGTCGGCCACGCCACTCAACATGGCCTTCAACCGCCCCTCGATGGTGGCCCAGAATACCTCCTGTTTCGCGTTTTGATAGGGAGAATATGGGAGCGTGGGCTCATGCAGAATGCCCAGGGTATGCAGCCCCGAGCAGAACTCCTCGGCCTGCATGGCAGCACCGTTATCCGTCATCAATGACCGCGGTAAGCCACGCCGCTGCAATGCCTGGCAAAAACCATGCACCAGCGTTTCCGCCGTCTCGTCATAGTACCATTGCAAGTGGCAGGCCACGCGGGAGTGATCATCCAGAATACCCAATAATAACGGGCGCACCCATTGTCCAGCCGGGGTCAGTACCTTGAGTGAGCCGTGATGGAAGTCCAGGTGCCATAAGCCCAGGACATAGTCCGACTCAAAGCTGCGCACCTCGTGACTTTCCAGACGCCGCTCGGCCTGCTCGGCCCCGGCGGTATTGCGCTTGGGTGGACGCTTGCGGTGCAGGCCCTGGGCCTTCATGTAGCGACGGATTGTGGCGTAGGATGGTATTGAACCCAACAAATCATCTTCACCGACAGCGCCACCAGGTTGTCGTAGTGTAGCTGCATGGTCCACCCTGACCACTGCCGGTATTGGGTGCGCAGTGCCTGGATGACGGCAGTGGAGAGCTGGCGGTTACGCCCGGCATCTTCGCGTCGGCGGCGGCGCAGGGCGGCCACTGGGTCATGGGCTCCCCGGGCGATGTAATACCATCGTTCCAGCGTCGGGGCACTGAAGCGAACCGGTATACCGTTCACTGGGTGGCGCCAGCTTTTTTGCGACAATCGCACCAGGGATTTACCCAGTTCCCCTTTGGGCGGTGGTGCCGCCAGCAAGGGGCCAATGATCGTAAAGCGCAGTCGTGCCCAGCGATCCGGATCAGCGTCCTGTGCCATGGTTCGTCTCCTGCCTCAATTTCCTGGCCGGAAGTGTAGGCACCATCATCGATGGATTGCGATCACATCTTCTGCGGGACAACCTCCCTCCGCAGAGAGCCTGACCAGGCTGTGCTCACCGGACAGATGAGCCGCAGCATTTGGCCCAGACGTTGGGGTAATGTCGAGCCGGTGAAGCGACCCAACAGGCCCCCGGGCAATTGATCCGGCTAACCGGGCGGAAGGAAGTGACATAGCTCGGCCCGCCAGCAGCGAGAAACCGGAAACGCCTCTCGCCACCAGCGGCGCCAGCGCGACAGGGTTTGTGGCGGGATATCCAGTTGTTCAATCAGTGCCTGGCGACGCTTATCCGTCAAGCCATGCTGCAGGGCCGTGAGTAACACGATCATCGCTCCCAGGTAGACCTTGCGGCCCAGGAAGCGCACGGAGGGCGGGGTATTGCGCCGCCGGCAACCATCCACGCGCAGCAGAAGCTCAGCCGGGTGTCATAGGAGGCATCCAGGGCTGAACGTAGCCCACGGGGTTTGCGCGGATAGGCGGCACTGTGCAGTACACCACCACAGAAACAACAGCCGCCTGCTTGCACGTCGGCGGCCATGTCTTGATCCATGTGAAAAAGTCAGTTGATAGAATCTGGAATCGGACAGAAAGGCGTGACACACTGGCGTCTGTCTCCTCTGTTGTACTTTTCGTCGAGCTCTAGGAGACAGCCCCCTCGGGTAATTTGCAAGTTATTTGAGGGGGTCTTTTTTATTCCATCAGATAATGTGATCAGAATGAGGGGGATTTCCCTCAGATATTTTGCTCACTCTCACAGATGCGCCGTACTCATCAACTAGAGTCATGACCAGGTTATCCACGGAGCCGAGTCGGTCGATTAACCGGGTGATCATTCTGTGTTCGGGGGAAGACTCGTCAAGGTTGCGATTGACCTTTGTCGCGTAAGTACGTCCGGCACGAACAGCCCTGACTTCTTCACGAATGTCGATTTCACCGCCTTCCTCCATCAGCCGCCGGACCTTAGACACCAGTTTGTTGCCGACACCGATATGCTTGGCAATCTGCCGGTCACTCCAGGATGTCCATTCCGGATCAACCAGGAGCACCATAACGGCCTTACGTTTTTCGACATTGGTCGGTTGTAGTCCGTGGGCTGCGTTGGCACCGGCAGAGAACAGCAGGGCATCGCGCTGTGTGCCTTTGCGGATATCGGCCTTGATCTCGGTATGACCGGCCTTCATTGCCGCGTGGACTCGCTGGAAGCCGTCACCTAGTAGCAACTGGTCGCCATCGTCAAAGACAATGACCGGGGGGAACTCAACACCATCGGACATCAACTCCGAATAGCGTTGAACAGTGGGTGGGTGATACAGATCCTCGCGCTGCTGAAGATCAATATCAATGGTGATTCTGTCAATCTGAATCGAGGTACTCATTGTCTCTCTCCTTAACGGAGAGACAGTCCCTAAGCGATTAGGTGTGTTATATTACGCCGGTAACCTGCCAGTTACGTCCACACCCAAAGCCACTGCGGAATGTCCCTCCCGGTGGCTTTGCCTTATGCGGCAATAATTGATTCATCGCGTTCCATGTACTCGATCAGACTCGGGATATGGATGTACCAGCGATTAAAACGCTTACGGAAAATGCGCTGAATGCATTCTTCCTGGGTGGCGAGGTTTGCTATGCACTTGCGCGATCTGCGCAGCGGGAGAATGTCGGGATGGTCGTCCCCAAACTGAATGATCGGGACAACTAAGGTGGGGTACTGCTCTGTTAGAAAGTGTGCCATTTAATGTCTCCAATGCGGCTTGCCTGCCGTGTGGAAACATTAAACGACTAAAAATTACTACTGTTAAATTGGGGTCTGCAACGCAAACGCGTTTGCATTAGAGAACCGGCCACCGCTCTATTTTTTGTTTTAGATCACGGCACAGGTTGCCCAGCGTATGTTTAGATATGCCATACCGCTCGGCAGTGGAAGTCTTATCCTGGCGGTAGCTGGCATCATTGCCCCGCCTTACATCTGTCGGTTCCTCACCGTCTCTATCGCCGAAAAACACTGAGCTGGTATCAATATGATCGCGCAGAGCCTCGCCCGATAACGCCGCCTGCATCCGATCTTTACCTTTAACCGTGGGGTGTGCTTTGGGGTTTGGCTTGCGCTTGCCCCGGACAATATCGGATAGCAGTGTACGGACATTGGCCGGGTATTCGTCAAACTCGGCCAGCAGTGCCGCCAGCGGTTCGGGGTCGCCGTAGTCGAACGCATCAACCGCAATGACCCAGTGCCAGTTATCAAAAAAATCATCAGGCACCACTAGGTTCGACAACGAAAGAATACCGCGCACAATCAGAGTAACCTCGTCGGGGCCTGGCTGGTATTTAGTGCCGGTAATCATTCCTTAACCTCCCCGCCATTCTTGCGCCCCTCCACTGCCTTGCTCACCTCCAGGGCAACGTCACCGACAAGGTGCGCATAGCGTTTCAACATCTGGCTGGACTTATGGCCGGAGACAAGTTGCACCATCACCGGGTTCATCCCTGCCCGTAGTGCCGCCGTGACGAAGCCGTGTCTCAAATCGTGAAACCTGAAATCCTCTATACCGGCGGTTTTCTTAACATTGATCCAGTGCGTTCGATAATTGTATGGCGCCTGCCCGGATTTGGAGTTGAAAAATACATACCCTCCCCCCTTTAACTGGGTTTCGGCCTTCCATGCCTTCAACCATTCCAGTGCCTCACCGGAGACGGCAACAGCGCGTTTTTCATTGTTCTTCGATTTGGTTATCTGTATCAGCCCGGTATCAACGTCCAGGCGCTTCCACTTCAGATTTTGGATTTCACTCGCCCGCATGCCGGTAGCTTCAGCGACCAGGGCAAACCCCAGCAATGCCTTTTCATCATGCTCTGCCAGCGCCTTCGCCAGCGCCTTGCGCTCATCATCGGACAGCAGACGATCCCGCTCGTTATCCTCGGTCAGCGACTTGATGTGACACGGGTTATCTTTGAGCCAGTCCCACTCCTCGCATGCAATTGCGCAGACGCGACTCAGCAGAGCCACACGGCGATTAACAGAGGCGTTAGACAGGGACTTGCCCTTGTTCGGGCCTGTCTTTACTTTTTGCTTGCGGAGTTTTTTGCGGGCCTCAACGATGTGAGCCTTGCGAACCTGGGACAACTTCACCTTGCCGACTTGTTCCTTCCAGAAGCCCAGTACGTTCTTTTCATAAGTGATGGTATCGGGAAATTCCTCCAGATACTTTTCGATGAGGTCGGTCACATTCTTATTAGTGAGGTTGTGAATGTCGCCTTTTTCCAGAGCGGCTTCAGTCTCTCGCGCCCACTTGGAAGCGGCACCTTTTGTCTGGAACATTTTGGACATGGGCTTGTGGCCCTGCCTGCGGATCTCTGCACGCCACTTGTTTCTAAACTTACGGATACTCGCCATTTTCGCTCTCCCGGTTTTTCAACATTTAGTGCGCACAAACTGCGCACAGGGTTGGCGTAAATTCAGTTATTTTGTCGTAAGTCATTGATTTTATTGGAGGCTCGGAGCGGAATCGAACCGCTGTGCACGGAGTTGCAGTCCGCTACATCACCACTCTGTCACCGAGCCATTTGGGGGGATTGGAGCGGGAAACGAGATTCGAACTCGCGACCTCAACCTTGGCAAGGTTGCGCTCTACCAACTGAGCTATTCCCGCAAACATGAATGTCCTGAAACACACACTCATCTTGAAGGCGCATATTGTATTCACCGGGCGGCAAGAGTCAAGCAGAATACAAGGAAAATGTCGCAAGCAACTGAATTACAAAGAATTATCCCTGTCCTTAATGATTACCCAGGCCGCTTTGAGGTAGATAACCATGGACCACAGGGTCAACACGGCCGCGGTATACAGCACCACATAGCACAGGGCCAGCATCCAGTTCTCATCCCTGGCAGGATCTATCGCCAGCAACGCGGTAATGGCGACCATCTGAAATCCGGTTTTTACCTTGCCTATATAGGAAACCGCCACCGACGTGCGCTCTCCCAGTTCCGCCATCCACTCGCGCAGGGCGGAGATCACGATCTCCCTGCCGATAATGACGCAGGCCGCCAGAGTGAACAACAGCGTGTCATGACGTTCTACTAACAGCACCAGGGCGATAACAACCATCAGTTTATCTGCCACCGGATCCAGGAAAGCGCCGAAGGCGGTCATTTGGCCCAGGCGACGGGCCAGGTAGCCATCGAGCCAGTCGGTAATGGCCGCCACCGCAAAAATAACGGCGGCAACCATCAGGTGATTCCTGAACGGCAGGTAAAAAACCACCACCAGTACCGGAATCAGCATAATCCGCATGAGGGTCAATGCATTGGGAATATTAATTGGCAAGTGGCTGAAGTCCTTTCACACTGCTCAGCGATATGATTGACACGATCATATATCAATTTCACTCACTTGACGTTGAAATTTTCCTGTTGCTCAAGGCTGGATACAAAACAGGAATCCAGGCGGTTTACTTCTCAGGCGTGGACCTGCAGCAAAGTCAAATAAAGGGCACTGACCCACGTGGCACTTACTTAAGGCGGCGGTGGGTACGTGCCGCTGCTCCCTTGGTTCCCTTAGCTTTCCCGGGATTTTTTTACTATCAGGTTATCAACTAACCTGAGCGATCTTGCCATTTCCCGGGCCAGGTTCATCATCAGAAGACCAAATTCCAGGGGGCCATTATTGTGAAAGGTATGGAAGAGCGCACTGTCTATTTCAAGGGTTATCGTGTCCTGGAGGGCCTCGGCACGGCCGACCCGGTCGTGTAACGCGATCATGCTCATAAAACCAATCTGTTCGCCGGTTTTGTAATCCCTTATATAGGCATAGCGGCCATCGTGGAATTTATAGTAGCCAATTTGTCCATCTAGAATCACATGAAAACTGTCGCCTGGCTGACCGTGCGAAAAAATGCATTCGCCTTTTTCCAGGGAATGAATTTTTCCGTTTTGCAACAGCCAGAGGATCGATGATTCCGGTAGCGCACCAAAGACAGAAGCATTGGTGAACGAAGACAGTTCCCGATTTTTCAGCACTTGCTCGCTGGATATTAACTTCATGAGTCAACTCCATTGCACAGATATTATGTATTCTAGCTGCTATCACAGCAATCTTCTTTGTTTTTAACTATTCCATTAACGGGGTGCAGCCTACCGATGCCGACAGAGCCCCGAAGCTTACCCTGCTGTGGCCGCGGCGATCGAGACAGATCAACCCATACACAGCGTGTGCGAAGACAACTCTACGTATGTAAGTGATCGTATATTTGCTGCGCCATTGCGGCACTGATCCCGGAAATTTTCTTCAACTCCTGCACATTGGCATTCTCCACGCCCTGGGCGCTGCCAAAATGGCGTAGCAATTCCCGCCTGCGTTTGGCGCCCACTCCGGGAATATCCTCCAGCGTTGAGCGCTGTCGCGCTTTATCGCGCCTAGCCCTGTGGCCTGTAATAGCAAAGCGGTGTGCCTCGTCACGGATTTGCTGGATAAGGTGCAGCGCCGCATTGTCACCGGGCAGTTGCCTCTCCTGACCGGTTGCGCCATTGACCAGGGTTTCGAAGCCGGCTTTTCGGGTAACCCCCTTGGCCACACCAATGACTTCCACCCCGCTCAACTGCAGATCCTGCAGTACCGTCATGGCCTGGGCAACCTGCCCTTTGCCGCCGTCGATAAACAAAATGTCGGGCAGCACACCCTCCCCGGATTTGAGCCGTTTATAGCGCCGCTCCAGCGCCTGCTGCATGGCCGCGTAATCATCGCCGGGGGTAATGCCCTCGATGTTGAACTTGCGGTAATCGGATTTACGCGCACCATTTTGATCAAATACCACGCAGGAGGCCACGGTGGCCTCACCGGAGCTATGGCTGATATCGAAGCACTCCATGCGCTCCGGCAACTCGGGTAGCGCCAGCAGGTCCTGCAGTGCCTGCAGCCGCCCGACCATAGTCTGGCGTCCGGCCAGGTGTGATTCCAGGTTGGTCTCGGCAGTCTGCAGCGCCAACTTCAACCATCGGGCCCGCGCTTCACGCACCCTGCTGCGAAGCTTTACCTGACGCTGCGCCTGCACTGACAGCGCCTGCGCCAGGACCTCCGTATCTTCAGGCTCCTCATTCACAATGATCTCAGCGGGGATTGCCCGGGCTCCACCCAGGTAGTACTGCGGAATAAATGCCGACAGTACCTGGGCCGCGCTCTCCTGTAATTTAAGCGGCGGATAATAGGTTTTACTGCCCAGCACCCGTGCGCCGCGCACAAATAACACCTGCACACAGGCCCGCCCTCCTGCCGCCGCGGCAGCGAGGATATCCAGGTCCCCTGTTACCCCTTCTATTCCCTGGCTGGCCTGTACATGCTGTAGCTGGCTGAGCTGGTCACGGTAAATCGCCGCCTTTTCATAGGCCAATTGCGTCGCCGCCGCTTCCATATCGTCCGCCAGGCGCACCATCAATTGCCGGGACTTACCGCGCAAAAACAGGGCAGTACTCTCCACCTGGGCGTCGTAATCTTCTTTGCTTACCAGGTCGACACACGGAGCCGTGCAGCGATCAATCTGGTGTTGCAGACAAGGGCGTGAACGATTCTTGAAGTAGCTGTCTTCGCACTGCCGGACTTTGAACACTTTCTGCAGGAAGTGCAGGGATTCCCGCACTGCCGCAGCACTTGGGTAAGGACCAAAATATTGACCTTTTTTACGCTTGGCGCCTCGATGCAGGCTGAGCCGTGGAAATGTGTCCTCGCTGGACAGGAAGATATAAGGGTAGGATTTGTCGTCCCGAAGGAGAATATTGTAAGGCGGCTGCTGGGTCTTGATCAGGTTGTGTTCCAGCAACAGGGCATCGACCTCGGTGGAGGTCACCGTCACCTGTATTTCCCGGATACGCGCTACCAGGGCCATGGTCTTTTCCGTAAGGCCGCTGGCGCGAAAATAACTCCCTACCCGATTTTTGAGGTTGCGTGCCTTACCCACGTAGAGCAGTTTGCCCTCAACATCGTACATCTGGTAGATGCCCGGGCGTGTGGTGAGCGTTTTAACAAAAGCCTTGTGATCGAACTCACTCACCGGCCTTACCCGTAAACCCTGGGCTCGATCACCAGCTGAATTCCAAATATATCCGCCACCGTTGCGGCTACCTCACTGGCCAGTGACAGCAGTTGTTCGCCATTGTCATTGCCGTAGTTGACGATAACCAGGGCGTGCTCCGGATGAATTCCGATATCGTCCTCGCGATAGCCCTTCCAACCGCAGTGATCTATCATCCAGGCGGCGGGCAATTTCACCCGGCCATCCTCCTGCGGGTAACCGGGCAGGCCGGGGAACTTAGCCATCAATGCCTGCGCCTGTTCAGCGGGCACCAACGGGTTTTTGAAAAAACTCCCGACATTGGGCTCAACCGCCGGATCGGGCAACTTGCTGCGGCGAATATTGACTACCGTGTTGAATACATCCTGAGGCGTCAGTGCCGTAACATCGATCTGCGCGAGCGCCGATGCCAGGGCCGGATAGCCTGCGTGCAACTCAGGCACCCGTGATAGCTGCAAATCCACTGCGGTAATGACCAGTTTGTCTCGCAAACCCTGCCTAAACACGCTGTCCCTGTAACCAAACTCACAGTCGGCATTGGACAAAGTATGCGGCTGACCATCGGCAATTGTCAGTGCGTGCACCTGCAACAGGCAGGACTGCAGCTCAACGCCGTAAGCCCCGATATTCTGGATGGGAGCGGCACCGACAGTCCCGGGAATCAGGGCCAGGTTTTCCAAACCGTACAGTCCCTGCCGCAGTGTCCATTGCACCAGTGCATGCCAGTTCTCGCCAGCGGCCACACGCAAACTTACGCGCTCACCGACTTCCTCGATGATTTCAATACCCCGGCTATCCAGGCGCACTACCAGGGCATCCAGATCTTTCGCCAGTACGACATTGCTGCCCTCCCCCAGTGGCACCACGGGCAAATTCTGCTCAGTTGCCCAGGCAAAGGCAGCCAACAACTCCTCGTCACTGCCCACCCTGACCAACGCCGCGGCCCGCGCCTGTAGCGCAAGCGTGTTATACGGCTGTAGCGATTCACCGCGCAGGACCTGCATCCAGCGCCTCCTGTGCAGCGCATATTTGTTGCAACAATCCCTCGCTGGCCGCTTCCACCAGCTCGAGCACCTGCGAAAACCCGTCGGCACCGCCATAGTAGGGGTCCGGGACTTCCTCAGTGACCACCTCTGCGGCGAAGGGCAAAAACAGGCCCAGGTGGCCCGCAAAATCGGCCGGACACATAAGCTCAAGGTCAGCGAGATTCATACGGTCCATCGCCAGAACATAGTCAAAACGCCTGAAGTCCGAGGCCCGCACCTGCCGCGCACGGAAGTGACTGAGATCGTAACCCCGCTTGCCGGCCTCTGCCACAGCGCGCGGATCCGGCACCTGGCCCACATGCCAGTCACCTGTGCCACAGGAGTCGACCCGCACCCTGTGAGACAAACCTCGCTGATCAAGCAGGGTTTCGAACACACCGTGCGCAGTCGATGAACGGCAGATATTGCCAAGGCATACGAACAATACTGATACCACCGGTGTTTCACTCATAAATCATAGCCTTATGTTCCTATAGGGCTCAGTCAACATCATGTTATGGCTAACCTGGTGTCGCTAGTCGAAATTGATTATACCTGCGCCTGTGCCTTAACGGCAGGCATAGCTGAGTTGTCTCAGAGACCCCCATTAACGGGATGGACTTTGTGAAAAACCACACAAAGGGCGTGCATGCCGTACATTTACGCCTATACTCAGTGGGCGATTGACTTATCAATAACAAAAAGGAATTCAGTTATGTCACGGTCCATCTACCCCACCCCTACAAAACTCCTGCTTGGATGCTCTCTCACATTATTGATAAGTCACGAGGCATTAGCCGTTGGCTTTGTGGCGAACCACACCTCCCATTTGACGGGAATCGCCAACGCCGGTTCCGCGGTTTATGACCATAGTGTCGCCGCTATCAGTAACAACCCGGCGGCGATGTCACTAATGTCTGAAATACAGGTAGGGGGCAATCTCTCTGCCCTGGTACCTGATCAGTCGGTGAACGAAAAGTGGGACTGTAACGCTGAGGACAATTGCGCACATAGCAGTGTCGGCAATACAGCGGTAATTCCGGCCATAGGCGCCATCCGCCCGATGGGTCGTGGTTTTACCTGGGGTATTGGCCTCGGTGGTATCGCCGGGTCAGGTTTCAATTACGGGGACGAATGGAAAGGGCGCGCTATTGTCAGGAATAATCATCTTCAGGTTGTTGAACTGATGAATTCCGTGTCCTGGCGCATGAACGACCAATGGACGTTTGGCGCTGGCGTCGGAGCCGTATATGGCGAGATGGTACAGAAACAGGATCTGCCGTCCCTCAGCGCTTCAGCCGGGGACGACCTTCACAGCATTGTCGAGTTTGTCGGACTGGCCCAGGATTGCCAGGGTTTATCGGGGCCGGCGTTGGCCCTGTGCCTGAAGGGCGCTGTGGACGAGTCCGGTTTAGACCCGGAATCAGCCGCTGAAACCATTGGCAGCATAAAGAGTTACCTGGATGGCGAGTCTGGCACCAAGGTTAAGCTTGACGGTGATGATTGGGGTGTTGAACTTGTGCTGGGTACCACCTGGGAATTTCTTCCGGGGCAGCGACTGGGCGTCGTGTACAAATATACGTCGGATTTCAGCTTCGAGGGCAACGCAGAAATCAATGGGCAGTTGTTATCGGACGAAACCGAGCAGAACCCGCATATGACCTTACAATGGGACATGCCGGAGCGCCTGATAGTAAGTGGTTCCCATCAAATCAATGATGGCCTGCACCTGTATTGGGATTTTGAACGGGTATTTTTTGATGACTTTGAACGCACCGACTTGCGCATAGATGGTCTGGGCACTACAAAAATAGACCGTAATTTCAAAGACGCCAACCGCTACGCCTTAGGCACGGAATATCAACTGAATGACCAATATACGCTGCAATTGGGCGTTAGTTACGATGAATCGCCGGTAGATGATTCCGACAGAATGCCGGACATTCCGGTGGACGAGATTGTGAAAGTCGCTGTTGGCACCATTTACCAGATGACCGAGCAGTTAGACATTCAGGCCTATCTGACCGTGGAATTTCTGGGTGATAACAAAATCGAGCAACTGGCCAGTATTGATGGACACAAAATCGGGGAGTCAGTCAAAATGGATTCTGACACCACGCTCTATGTGTTTGGTGTCAGCTTCGGTTATAAATTCTAGGGCATAATTGAATGGCACTTACGTGAGGCAAAAGTGTGTGCGCCCCGCTGCTTCCGGGAGTTTTTTGCCATACTCAGTTGGAACCCCACGCCTTTGCAAGGCAAAAAAAAATCCCGCAAGCAGCTACCTGGTGCGGCATTCAAGCAGGGCTCGAACAGCCTGTAGGTCATCTTCCGTGTCGACGCCACCTGGCACACCCTCCACCGCCCGGGCCACATGTATGCCCACACCGTTGTACAGTGCGCGCAATTGTTCCAGGTGTTCGAGTTGTTCCAACGGCGCGGGCGGCCAGGTGACATACCGGTGCAGGAAACCGGTGCGATAGGCATAGATGCCGATGTGACGGTACCAGCTACCCGATTGCGGCATGGTTTGCTGCCCGTGCATAAACTCCTCCCGCGGCCAGGGAATCGGTGCGCGGCTGAAGTACAGGGCCATACCTGAGATATCGCTCACCACTTTCACCGCGTTGGGATTGATCAGTTCATCCAGCGCGTCGATGTCCTCGCACAGGGTCGCCATGCCCGCCTGATCGTGGTCGGCCAGGTTGAGTGCAACCTGATCAATCACCGCCGGCGGAATTAGCGGCTCATCGCCCTGTACATTCACCACGATATGATCGTCGGCCCAGTTCATTTCCTGCGCCACCTGCTGCAACCGGTCGGTGCCCGAGGGGTGGTCCGGGGATGTCATGCAGACCTCCGCCCCGAAAGCCTCCGCCGCCCCAAAGATGCGCGCGTCATCAGTGGCAATCACCACCTGTTCAGCGCTGCTCAGGCGCGCCTGTTCCCATACGCGTTGCACCATGGGCTTACCGGCGATATCCAAAAGAGGTTTACCCGGCAACCGGGTGGAGCCGTAGCGAGCAGGAATAACTACAGTAAAAGACCTGGGTGTGAAAGACATAGAAACTCCCTGCTGTTTAAGTGCGAACCAGTGCGGCTACCGCTGCAGTCAAGGCGGCCGGTAGCCGCGCATTGATTCTGAGGTACCAGGCATTAGCACCGGCGAATTCGCGGCATTTTACCGCGTCTTTCTCCGTCATAATAATAGGCTTGTCGCACAAATCGCCTAAATCCGCAGCACTGTAGGCATGGTGATCCGGGAAAACACGCTGCTCGACTTCAAAACCAACCCGATTTAATGACGCAAAAAACTGTGCGGGCTGGCCAATGCCCGCCAGGGCATATACCGCCTTGCCAATGGCGTAGGCCGCAACCGGACGTTGCTCCCCCGTCGCGAGATTCACCAGGCAGTCCGGGTCATAACAGACGCCGTTGCGGGGATCATCACTGCCCCGATACAGGACATAGTCGACGGACCGCAAACGACTCACCGGCTCGCGCAGAGGCCCGGCCGGCAGACAAAAGCCATTGCCTACGCCCACTTGCGTATCCAGTACGGCAATTTCCAAATCCCTGGCCAGAGCATAATGCTGTAAGCCGTCATCACATATCAATATATCGACAGCAAAGCTCTCCAGCAGCGCACGCACCGCAGCGGGACGCGATGGCGCTACTACACAGGGGCAGTGGGTACGCTGGTAAATCAGCAGTGGCTCGTCCCCGCAGTCCGCGGATGTACTGGCGTCGCCTACGGTATGCGGAAACACGCCACCACGGGCGCCGTAGCCACGACTGACCACGCCCACCGCAATACCCTGCGCTTGCAGCGCTTCCACCAGGGCGATGACGATGGGCGTCTTGCCGGTGCCGCCCACCGTTATATTGCCCACTATCACCACAGGTTTATCCGCCCGATAACAACTCAGGAGTCCACTGGCGTAGAGCTGGCGGCGCAGGGCCGCCAGGCAGCGAAACAGCCATTCCAGCGGGCGCAGCAGCCACAGCCACCAGGCACCGTTATTCCAGGCGTGCACCAGCCCCCGCTGCCCCTCAGGCATTAATCGGTGAATTCCTGATGGTACAACTGTGCGTACAGGCCGCCCTGGGCCAGTAACTCGCTGTGGCTGCCGGTGGCTATAATCCGCCCGGCATCCATCACCACGATGGTATCCGCCCGCTCTACCGTCGACAGGCGATGAGCGATAACAATCGTGGTGCGCCCAACCATGATGGTGTCCAGGGCGCGCTGAATGCGATGCTCTGATTCATTGTCCAGCGCGGAGGTCGCCTCATCCAGGATAAGTACCGGGGCATCCTTGAGTATCGCCCGGGATATGGCGATACGCTGGCGCTGACCGCCACTGAGCCCACCTCCGTCATCACCGAGCATGGTTTGGAAGCCCCGGGGTAATTGCTCGATAAAGTCTCTGGCGTAGGCGGATTGGGTGGCCGCCAGCACCGCCTCTTCAGTGGCATCGGCCAGCGTGCCATAGGCAATATTGTTGTATACGGTATCGTGGAACAGGGTCACCTGCTGTGACACCAGCGCTAACTGGCTGCGCAGGTTAGCCAGTTCGTATTGCTCTATCGCAACACCGTCCAGCAGGATTTCGCCTTCGCTAATGGGATAAAAGCGCGCCAGCAGTTGTACCAGGGTGCTCTTGCCGCTGCCTGAGCGCCCCACCAGGGCCACGGTCTGGCCGGCAGCGATCTCCAGTGAAACATCCTCTAATACCCGCGTATCGGTGCCGGGATAGGCAAATGACAAGTGCTGGATACTGATATCGCCGGCAGCACGCGGGGTAGTGTGGCTGCCCTGATCGATCTCTTCCTCCTGATCGAGTTGGGCAAAAATATCCTCGGCCGCCGCCAGGCCTCGCTGCACCACACTCTGCACACCGCTCAATTGCCGTATCGGCTTGCCCAGTTGCGCGGCGGCGGTGAGAAAGGCCACCAGGGAACCGGCAGAAAAACCCGCCAGGATATCCGGGCTGAGCGCAAACCACACCAGGGTGCCCAGAGACAGGGCCAGCAGGGTCTGGATAACCGGCGTACTCAGTGCGTCGGCCAGAGCCAGTTTGAGACTCTGGATGCGATTATATTCACTGGCACCGCGAAAGCGCTCCTGCTGCTGGCTTTGGCCGCCAAACAGTCGCACTTCTTTGTAAGCCCCGATACTTTCATTGGAAACCTGCGTCACATCGCCCATGGAAGCCTGGATGCGGCGGCTATACCGCCTGAAATGCCTGCCGACCACGGTCACCACCAGGGCGATGAAGGGCGTTACCGCCAGAAAGATCAGGCACAGGCGCCAGTTCAGGTACAACATGTAACTGAGCAGTGCCGTCACGGTGAGGCTCTCGCGCACGATAATTTTAAGAGCCTTGGTTGCCGCCCCGGCCACCTGTTCCACGTTGAAGGTGATCTTGGAAATCAGCACACCCTGGCTGTGACTGTCGTAATAGGCACTGGGCGCCACCAGCATCTTGTTGAACAACTCGCAGCGCAGTTCATGAACCAGGTGGCGCGCCACGTGGTTCATGAAATAAGTGCCCACGAAAAAACCAATCGAGCGGGTCAGGGTCAACAACACGATGGCCACCGGCACCGCGATCCGGGCAAATTCCAGCTGCCCCATCTGGCTGCTATCATAAAAGCGATAGGCCAACCCGGAGATGATGCCCCTTCCCACATCAGGAGATTCATTCAGGGCATCCAGCAGGAATTGCATCAGGTCCGCCAGCAGCACGTTACCCAGGGAATAGACCAGGTAACCTAGCAGGCTGAATAAAAAGAAATACCAGTAGGGCACTATATAGGCCAACAACCGCCCATAAAGCTGCCAATCACTCAGGCTGCCCTGTCGCCGCGTACTGCTGTACAGGGCTTGCTGGTGCTTAACCATCGCCCACTGTCCCGGACGGGTGCGCCGGCTGCCTGGTGGTAATACTGAGGTGTACAAAGCCCATCTTGCCCACCGCGTCCATGGCTCGCACCACATCTTCGTGGGCGGCCTGGGCATCGGCCGTGATGATCAATGGCATGGTGGTGTCGCCTGCGGATACCTTGTAAATCGCCGCCTGCAGGGTGCGCATCCGCGCGTCAACCAGACCCTGGCCATTCACGCGGTAACGCCCGCTTTCATCTATCAGGATCTCGATCTGCTCCTGTGTATTCTCTTTCACCTGCCCCTCGGCTTCCGGCAGGTCTATGCTCAACTGGGTTTCACGGGTGAAAGTAGTAGATACCATGAAGAAAATAAGCAGCAGGAACACCACATCGATCAGAGGCGTCAGGTTGACACCGACCTCCTCCCGTCGTTTGCGGCGGAATTTCAAGAGCTGACGTCCGTGTTCTCTTCGCTGTGCAGGGCGTCAACCAGTTTGATTGTTTCCTGCTCAAGTTCGACCACGATGCCGTCGATTTTGCCCGTAAAGTAACGGTGCATCACCAGCGCCGGGATGGCCACGGTGAGACCCGCGGCAGTGGTGATCAGGGCTTCCGAAATACCCCCCGCCAGGGCGCTGGCATTACCCGTTCCCTGGGTCATTATTTCGGCGAATACCTTGATCATACCCACTACCGTACCCAGCAACCCCAACAGGGGAGAAATAGCGGCAATGGTTCCCAGGGTATTGAGATAGCGCTCCAGGTCGTGCACCACATGCCCGGCAGCCTCCTCGATGCTCTCCTTCATCACCTCTCTGCCGTGGTAGGCATTACCCAGCCCCGCCGCGAGAATACGGCCCAGTGGCGATGATTGTTTCAGGGTGCGCAGGCGTGTCGCGTCCATCTCTCCGGCCTTGAGTTGCTTCCATACCGTCGCCAGCAGGTGGGGTGGCGCGATTTTTTTAGCGTTGAGTGTATAAAGCCGTTCAGCACAAATTGACAATGCGATGATGGAGCAGAGCACTATCAGCACCATCAACCATCCGCCAGCAATCAGCAGTTCAAGCACAATCTCGTCCCGTTATTAATTGTAATTGCTCTATTATCCCAGAAACCGCGGTTGGGCGCGAAAAAGATGTGCAAGATATTGATGTGCATGGGGGATTTAACAAACGCGTGGTCACCTTATTGGTGATGAGCGTTTTTTAAATTTTCCAGGTGCATCAAGAGCTTGTGCAGACTTTCGTGATCCAACCGCGATTTCTGGGATTATACCCACACCCTCAAGGGGTACGAAACAGGACAAACTCACATCCAGAAACGCCGTTTTTCCGCTCGATACTCACGTACCTCCAGTGGCTGCCCCGGGGTGAAGTCAAATTCCAGGGCACCACTTTCGGCGGTAGACAACACCATCGCATCAGTATTTTTCAGGCGCTGGAGCACCAGGGGGTGCGGGTGTCCGAAACGATTGGCGTAGCCATTACTCAGCACCACCACCTTGGGGCGCACCGTCTTGAGCAATGTCTGGGAGGAAGATGTCAGGCTGCCGTGATGCGCCGCCAACAACCAGTCACTGCGTAAATTCCCGCCCCAGTAGCGCACCAGCTCCCGCTCCCTTTCGCGCTCGATATCACCGGTGAGCAGCAGGCGGTAGGCGCCGATTTGCACCTGCAACACACAGGAGCTATCGTTACTGGCCAGCGCTGTTTCGCGCGCCGGCGACAAAAACTGGAAGCTTTGGCCACCCGGCCAGCGCCATGCCTCGCCCGCGATACACAGCCGCCCGCCCTGTATCCCTGCCAACCGGGCACCGTAGCGGAAACGCGCCACAGGCAAAGCCCGTAACACCCCGGCTGTACCGGCACTGTGATCCATATCCGGGTGGCTGACCACCAGGGTATCCAATGCATCGACTGCCTGATTGCGCAAATAGGGCAGGACCACCGATGTCGCCATATTGGTCCCGGCGGGATCGCCCCCGCCGGTATCGTACAGCAGGGTACGGTTACCCGCGCGAATCACGATTGCGGTCCCCTGCCCCACATCGAGCACCGTCACCCGTGTGGACTGGTTCGCGCTATCCGGCGCCGGAATCACGGGGAGTAGCAGTGGCAGCGCCAATACTACTGCCGGCAATTTAGCCTGGATACTGTTTGGAATAATCAGCAGCGCGACTGCCGCCAAGGCCAGTAACACTGCCGGTAGGCCGGGGGCGAAATGCTGGTATATCCAGTGCTGACCGCTATCGGCCAGGTCACTGGCCAGCGGCAGCAACTGCTGCAGTGGCCAGGCCGCCAGTCGCCACAAGCCGGATTCCACAGGCCAGGCAAGCAGGTAGCTGAGCACGGCCAACAGCGAAAGTGGTACGACGATAAACCCGACCAGGGGGATCATCAGCAGATTAGCCAACGCACCAACCATGCTACTGCCGCCAAACCACCAGCCGCCCATCGGCAGCATCACCAGCGCCATGAATACATGGGTAGTCAGCAGGCGCCTGCAGGTACCCGCTCCACGCTGCCAGCGAGACAGCCACAGCAGGGCAGCAACAGCGCCAAAGGACAGCCAGAAGCCGCTGCCCAGGGCGGCCAGTGGATTCAGCACCAGTACCACCACTGCTGCGAGCAGCAGGTTATTGCCGGAGCCACTGCTACGCCCGAGCAGTCCAGCCACAATAAAACAGGCCAGCATACACAAGGCGCGTTGGGTGGCCAGGGAAAAACCCGCCAGCGCCGCATAGGAACAGGCAAACACCAGCGCCAGGCCACCGGGCAGCCAGGGCACTGCCAGCCCTGTGACCAGGTATAGCAGGCGGGCACCGAATCCTCCCAGCAGATAACCGGCCCCGGCCACCAGCCCGATATGCAAGCCGGAAATCACTAACAGGTGATTGACGCCAAACTGTTGCAACAAAGCCCAGAGCCTGGCGTCAATACCACTCTTGTCCGCCACCGTGATAGCGCGAAGCACGGCCAGAACGTCACCCTCCATTTCCAGAGCGGCGATGTGCTCGCTTATTTCAAGGCGCAGGCGGTGATGCGCTGTACGGAGCATGTTTCCCGGGGGCAAGCGCTGCGCCCTGCCCTTCCTGACGCTGCCGACGCCGTCTATACCGCTCTGTGCAAACCAGGCCTGCATATTGAACGAGCCGGGGTTTGCCAGGCCCCAGGGCTTTTTCAGTTTCACCTCGAATTGCCAGCGACCCCCGGGAATCATCTTGTCGGGGCCATAATAGGAAAGCAGCAGGCGCGAGGGACCCTGGCAGCGCACCGGCTCAATTGTCGTTACCGAGAATTCGAAACGCTGCCGGACTGCCCCATCGGGCATCCGGCTTGTTCTCGGTAGCGAGGACACCTCACCGGTGAGCGCCAGTGGCACTTTGACACAGTCGCTTGTCAGCCGCTTATGGATCAGTGCATTCCCGTAAAAGATAGCCAGCGCACAACCCAGCGCCGCACCACTGGCAAGTCGGCCGAACCTGGTGCGCAAGCGCAGAAGGACACCTGCCCCCCCAACCAGCAGCAGTAACACCGGCCACCCGGGCAATTGTGGTAACAGGCCCACGGGCACTATTCCCAGTAAAATGCCAGTCATCCATGACTGCATGGCAGGGCTCCATAGAGAAGCAGACGTTTTAAGGGCATAATAACGTCACTGAAAGTCTACACCGTGCGCACAGCAATGCGCTGGCCCGGGCACGCCTGCCAGTCAATCACATCTCTACAGGGAATGACACGTCACATCCGACCACCGCAGCGATGCCGAAAAAAACGCTTAAAATGATCGTCCCCAGCCCCGCCAGGATGCGTAAAGTAAAATCACTGCGCGTGCTGGGGGAGTGGGTCTATGCGACCAATTTGTGGCACGTCAATCGCTACTCCGCGTCCATGGCCTTCTTTATCGGTCTGTTTGTGGCGTTCATGCCGATACCGGGGCAGATGGTGACCGCCGCCCTACTGGCGGTGCTGGTGCGCTGCAACCTGCCCTTGTCGGTGGGCCTGGTGTGGATAACCAACCCGGTTACCCTGCCGGCCATTTTTTACCTGGCGTACAAGGTTGGCGCGATGATTATCGATGTGCCGGTCGAGAATATTGAGTTCGAACTGAGTTTTTACTGGCTCACTAACAGTTTGGTAACCATCTGGAAGCCTTTCCTGCTGGGATGCCTGATTTGCGGGCTGCTTTTCGGCAGCCTGGGTTACTTTACGATCAGTATGTTGTGGCGCTGGCGCGTGGTATATCACTGGCATGAACGCAAGCGTAAACGCGCCGCCAGAAAGCTCAACCGTCCTGATTCAGCACCTGCGCGGGAGCCAGCGCGGCAGCGCGACGAGCGGGATAAATAGCCGCTACCACGCACATCAAAAATGCAGTGCCCCCCACCATCAGCACATCCCTGGCCAGCAGGTCCACCGGCAGGAAGGAAACCGGGTACACATCGGTATTGAGGAAGCGCATATCCAGCAGGTGTTCCAGCCACCCCACCAGTGCGGGTACCGCCATACTGCCCAGCGCCCCCAGCAGACTGCCCAGTACCACGCCCACCACACCGATCATGGCGCCCTGCAGCACAAAGATCCAGGCGATATCACCCCCGGAAGCACCCAGCGTACGCAAAATGGCAATATTGCCCCGCTTGTCGAACACCACCAGCACCAGGGATGACACCACGTTGAAGGCCGCCACGCCGATAATGGAAAATAACAGGATAGACACCAGATCCCGGGACAATTGGATTGCCGCATACAGGTTGCCGTGGGTCATCATCCAGTTAGTGGTGTAATAGCCCGGCGGCAGGTTGTTCATCAATTCCCAGCCGATACGGGTCACCTCGAAGAGATTGTCGGTCACCACGCGTAAACCGCTGACCGCTCCGTCCAGACCGGCCAGGCGGGAAGCCAGCGGCAAGTGAACCAGGGCCGCTCCCTGGTCCAGTTCAGTCCCGGTATCCAGGAGCGCTGTCAACTGCAGTGTTTCAAAACGGGTCGCCCTGGGCCCGCTGGCCGGGTTTGCCCCGGGGACTATCAGGGTGATTTGCTCACCGACCTGCACGCCCAATCGGTCGGCAATGCCAATCCCGAGAATCAAACCATCCGGTTGCCGCTGGAACGCCGCGATTTCAGCGACGCTGAGGTTGCGTAACAAACGCCCCATCGCAGCGTGATCTTGTGTATCGAGGCCGACGCCCCTGGCCGTCTCAATATCCGTGCCGCGCATAAACAAGGCATCGAACTGGGTAAACGGCGTGACTTCCACCACATCCGGATGTTGCGCAATTATTTGCATCTGCTCGCGCCAATCAACAATCGGCTGATGGGAATAAACCGTGACATGCGGCACCAGGGCGAGAATGCGCTCGCGCATTTCCTTGTCGAAACCGTTCATTACGGAAAGCACAATAATGAGCAGCCCAATAGCCAATACCAACCCCAACATGGACAGGGAAGACAGAAATGTCGACAAATGCCCCCGGCCAAAGGCGAAGGTATAGCGCAGGGAGATACGCAATATTTCAACAGGGCTCACACTAACTCCTGCAAGCCGCCGTCGCGCAATTCCAGTGTCCGGTTCATATGCGCCGCGATAGCCGGATCGTGCGTCACCACCACGAAGCAGGCGCTGTCCTGACCCAGTTCATCGATCAGGGCCAATACCTGGGCCGCCGAATGAGGGTCCAGGTTACCGGTGGGTTCGTCCATCAGGACAACATCGGGGCGCGCGACCAGGGCCCTGGCAATCGCCACTCGTTGTCGCTCGCCGCCGGAAAGTTGTGCCGGACGATGGCTCAAGCGGTGAGCCATGCCCACGCGCTCCAGCATCTGCGCCGCCCTCTGCCAGGCCGCAGTACGCGCCAGACCACCGATTAACAGCGGCATGGCGACATTTTCCTGAGCATCAAACTCTGGCAGCAGGTGATGAAACTGATAGACAAAGCCCAATTGCGCATTGCGCAATTGGCACAGCGCACGCTCGCTCAGGGTTGACAGATCCTGGCCACGCATCAGTACCTTCCCGCTGCTGGGGTTATCCAGTCCGCCGAGCAGATTAAGCAGCGTGGATTTGCCCGAGCCGGAGGCGCCAACCACTGCGATTTTTTCGCCGGCGAGCAGGGTCAGTGCGACATTTTCCAATACCGTGACCACCCTGTCGCCGTCCTCGTAAACCCGCGACAGGTCTTCGCATTGCAGTATCACCTCATCCATAACGCGGCTTCTCACTCATAACGCAGTACTTCGGCCGGGGCGATACGAGCCGCCCGCCAGGCGGGATACAGGGTGGCAAGCAGGCTTAGCAGCAGCGAGGCCAGCACCACCCCCGACACATCCGCCCACTGCAGGTCGGCGGGCAACTCACTGATAAAATAAACGGACGGATCGAACAATTTCACTCCTAACAGGTTTTCCATGAATGCGGTAATCGCAGCGATATTCGTGGCCAACAGCACGCCCGTTACCGCCCCGATTGAAATACCCACCGCGGCCAGACCCAGGCCATGGGCGACAAAAATTACCATAATACCGCTGGCGCGCGCACCCATGGTGCGCAGCACGGCGATGTCGCGGCGCTTTTCCGCCACCGACATGACCAGGGTTGAAACAATATTAAACGCGGCCACTACCACCACACTCAGCAGTAACAGGCTGACCATTACCTTCTCCAACTTGACCGCGCGAAACAGGGAACCCTGGGTCTGGCTCCAGTCCCTGGCGGTGTATTGCACCGGCAGGGTCCGCGCAATTCTGCGCATGGTTTCAGGCGCCTGGAACAAGTCCGACGTTTTCACCTGCAAGCCGTCCACCGCCCCTTTACTTCCCAGCAGTTTTTGTCCCGTTGCCAGAGACACATAGGCCTGGAACATATCAGGCTGCGCACCCACTTCGAACAGCCCGGTCACCGTGAGTCGCTTGGTACGGGGAAATACCCCCAGTGGCGTGACCGTGAGGCGCGGCACTGTCACCTCAACCTGGTCTCCGGGTATGACGCCGAGCAGGCGCGCCAGCGCAACACCCAACACCACGTTAAAGCCCGGGGCATCGAGACTGTCCAGGCTACCGGCAACCATGGCATCGGCGATGCCCGACACCCTGCTTTCAAACTGCGGGTCCACTGCGGTGAGCACGCCTCCTCGCAGAATACGAGCGCTGCCCAGTATGACTTTATCGGTAATATACGGTGAGACAGCGATGACGTCGGGCTCACCTTCTATTTCGGCCAGCAGCTCACGCCACTGATCAATGCCGCCGCTGTGCTCTACATAACCGTGTGCAACCAGCGACAGAATACGCCCGCGCAGTTCCCCGGCAAAACCATTCATGATAGCCAGCACCACGATAAGGCTGGCGACGCCGAGCACCATGCCCAGCATGGACACCATGGCGATGACAGAAGTGAAGCGATTACGTTTTCGGCTGAAGCTGTAACGCAGTCCGATAAAGGACGCATAATTGACGATGGCGCTACCGGCAGAGGACAAATTTAACGGATCCAGAATTACTTGTCTGCGGAATAATACAGCTCGGGGTTAATCCTGCCCACTTCGCCATCGCGGGTTTCCTCGTCACAGCGTTGCGGGTCGCCCCCGCACAGTTCACAGGCGGTATCTATACCCAGGGCGCCCATACCACCACAGGAGCCCTTTATCGGCGGGCGACCCGCAATCACACCCACCGCCATACCGGCCATGACCAGGCCGATAACCACTAAACTGATCAGAAATAATGTCATGTGCTTACTCTCCAGGGTTTTTCGAACCCTACTGCTGCGCCTCGACCAGATACCTGGCGAATGCCGCCGTGTGGCTGTGCAAAAAATCCTCGCCGGTACCGCGAATTAAATATACCGCCAATGCCTCAGTCTGCGCTACTGCCATTGCCTGTTCCGCCCCAAGCACCGTCAACGCGGTTGCCCAGGCATCGGCGAGCATGGCGCTGGGGTGTACCACCGTCACCGACACCAGGTCGTGTGCCACAGGATACCCGGTACGGGGATCGATACTGTGGGAATAACGCACACCGGCCACCTCAAAATAGTTGCGGTAGTTCCCCGATGTCGCCACAGAGACATCGGTGAGACTGATCGCGGTGGCCACGGACCGCCCGGTACTGTCGGGCTGCTCAATAGCGACACGCCACGGGTCTCCCCGGCCACTCATACCCGACATCCTCATCTCGCCGCCCACTTCCACCAGGAACCGCTGCAACCCCTGCCCGGCCAGCCAGTTGGCTACCTGATCCACCGCATAGCCCTTGGCCAGTGAGGAGAAGTCCAGGGACAAGTCCCTGAGCTTCATCACTTGTGAGCTGCTGCCATCCAGCCTGATATTGTCCTGCCCCACCTGCGCCAGTAACTGTGCGATGGCAGATTCTGCCGGGGGCGCATCTATTGCAGGGCCGGGGCCAAACCCCCACAAATCGACCAATGGGGCCACCGTGACATCATAGGCTCCTCCGCTGCTCCTGCCAACGGCCAATGCTGTAGACAGCACATGGTAAAAGCCGGAGGACACCGTAAACCAGGTATTGGGTGCAGAGGCGTTGAAGCGGCTGATCTCGGAATCTTCCCGATAAGTCGACATACTGTGGTCGACCTGTGCCAATTGCTCTTCTATCCCCTGCTGTAGGTCGCTTTGAGTTACATCGTTTGAAGGCTCTATATAGGTCACATGCCAGGTGGTACCCATAGTGGCACCGGCCAACTGCACCACCTGCGGCTCATTGCTGCAAGCCGCCAGGCAGAGTGCCCCAAGCAAACAAAAAAGCCACCCTTTCGAGTGGCTTCTGATGTTACCCGCCGAAGTCATCGAGCAGGATATTCTCCGGTTCCACACCCAGATTCGTGAGCATCTGGATCACCGCCGCGTTCATCATGGGTGGCCCACACATATAGTACTCGCAGTCTTCAGGGGCCGGGTGGTCCTTCAGGTACTCTTCAAACAGCACATTGTGGATAAATCCGGTGTACCCCTCCCAGTTGTCTTCGGGCTGGGGGTCAGACAGGGCCACATGCCACTGGAAATTGTCGTTCTCTGCCGCCAGCTGGTCGTACTCGTCCTGGTAGAACATCTCCCGCAGGGAGCGGGCACCGTACCAGAAGGATATCTTACGCTTGGAGTGGAGGCGCTTGAGCTGGTCAAAGATATGGGAGCGCATGGGCGCCATACCCGCGCCGCCTCCGATAAATACCATTTCGGCATCGGTATCCTTGGCATAGAACTCACCGAAGGGGCCGTATACCTTCACCTTGTCCCCGGGCTTGAGACCAAATACCCAGGAAGACATCTGGCCACAGGGTATGCCCTCGCTGCCGGGGGGCGGGGTGGCGATACGGATGTCAAATTTCACCACACCCTTTTCGTCCGGGTAGTTGGCCATGGAGTAGGCGCGAATCACATCCTCTGTGACCGTTGATTCCAACTTGAAAAAACCGAAGTGTTCCCAGTCACCGCGGTACTCCTCCTCAATATCAAAATCGGAATATTTAACGTGATGAGGCGGGCATTCCAATTGCACATAACCGCCGGCGCGGAAGTCCACGCTCTCGCCCTCGGGCAGTCTCAGGGTCAGTTCCTTGATGAAAGTCGCGACATTGGGATTGGACTCTACCGTACACTCCCACTGTTTTACGCCGAAGACCTCTTCGGGTACCTCGATTTTCATATCATGCTTCACCGCGACCTGGCAACTGAGGCGCCAGCCCTCACCCTCTTCGCGCCGGGTAAAGTGCGCTTCCTCCGTGGGCAACATGGAGCCACCGCCGTCGCTGACAATGCATTTGCACTGCGCGCAGGTGCCGCCGCCACCGCAGGCCGAGGGCAGGAATAATTCAGCCTCGGAAAGCGTCTGTAGCAGCTTGCCCCCGGCGGGCACGGTAATGGTTTTTTCGCCGTTAATCAGTATGCTCACATCACCGGCGCTTACCAGGTGGGAGCGCGCATAAAGAATGATAAACACCAGCACCAGTACGATCGCGGTGAACATGCCGACGCCGAATACAATTGTCATATCCATATCTGTTCAATCCCGCTTAAATATCGATGCCGCCAAAGGACATAAAGCCCAATGACATCAGGCCAACTATGATGAAAGTAATGCCCAGGCCCTGCAGGCCCTCCGGCACATCCGAGTATTTCAGCTTCTCACGGATACCGGCCAGAGCGACGATAGCCAAAGCCCAGCCCACACCGGCACCGGCACCGTACACCACGCTCTCGGCAAAGTTGTAGTCGCGCTCAACCATGAACAGGGAGGCGCCCATAATGGCGCAGTTCACGGTAATAAGTGGCAGGAACACCCCCAGGGTGTTGTAAAGCGCCGGCACAAACTTGTCCAGGAACATTTCCAGAATCTGTACCAGGGCGGCGATGACCCCGATGTAGGACAGCAGGCCCAGGAAACTCAAATCCATATCGGGCAGACCCGCCCAGGCCAGCGCGCCGTCAGCCAGCAGGTAGGTATAGATCAGGTTGTTGACCGGGACGGTAATAGTCAGCACCACGATAACCGCGATACCCAGGCCCAGTGAAGTCTGTATTTTCTTGGAGATGGCCAGGAAGGTACACATGCCCAGAAAGAAGGCCAGCGCCATATTCTCTATAAATATGGAGCGAATAAATAAACTCAACAAGGCTTCCATTTACACGCCCTCCTGCACAGCCGTGTGCTTGGCGATGGTGAAGTCCGGCGCCTCGACCTGCTCTTTGCGGTAACTGCGCAGTACCCAGATAAACATGCCGATCAGGAAGAAAGCACTGGGCGGCAACAGCAACAGTCCATTGGGGACATACCAGCCACCGTCGGTAACCAGTGGCAGTATCTCAAAGCCCAGCAATTTGCCCGCGCCGAACAACTCCCGCACCACGGCGACAACAATCAATACCACACTGTAGCCCAGGCCGTTGCCTATGCCGTCAATAAAACTGGCCACTGGCGGGTTTTTCATGGCGAAGGCCTCGGCCCGTCCCATGACAATACAGTTGGTAATAATCAGGCCGACAAAGACCGACAACTGCTTGCTGATAGCGTAGGCATAGGCCTTCAGGAACTGGTCCACCACGATAACCAGGGAAGCGATAATCACCATCTGCACGATGATGCGAATACTGCCCGGTATATGCTTGCGTATGGCAGACACGAACATACTGGAAAAGGCCGTCACAAATGTCAGTGCCACACACATCACCAGCGTCACCTGTAGCGACGAGGTAACGGCCAGGGCGGAGCAAACGCCCAGGATCTGCAGGGCAATGGGATTTTCCTTGAAAATCGGCGCAAGCAGGGTCTCTTTTACGGTTTCCATGATCAGGCCTCCCCGGATTTCAAGTTGTTAAGGAATGGCTCAAAGCCGTTTTCACCCAGCCAGAACCGCACCAGGTTGGTCACACCGCGGGCCGTCAGCGTGGCGCCGGCGAGTCCGTCTATTTGCCATGTCGCATTGGGGCCCGCCGGGTCAACCGCGCCCTTGATCAGGCCGATGGCGACCTCGCCATCGCGATAGACCTTTTTACCCGGCCAGCTCGATTTCCAGCGGGGGTTATCCACCTCGCCGCCCAGCCCGGGCGTTTCACCGTGTTCGTAAAAGCCCAGTCCCGCCACTGTATCGCCGTCGGACTCCAGGGCGATAAAACCGTACAGGGTAGACCACAGGCCATAGCCATGTATGGGCAGGATGATTTTGTCGATGTCTCCACCGGCATCCTCCACCAGGTAAACCACGGCGTAGTGCTCGCGCCGGGCGACCTTGGCCAGATCCTGTGCGGAGGTCAGGGCGTCGGAAGCGGCGGGATCCTTGGCCGCCTTGCGCTGATCGTAATCCTCGGCGTTCACCTCGTCGGTGAACTTGCCCGTACGCAGATCCACAATGCGAATCGAAATCTGGGCGAACTGTTCATCCACGCTCACGCTGTCGTCGTACATACCGGCGGCCGCCAGGACATTGCGTTTGAGGTCCAGGATCTTGTTGGCCTCCTGTGCCGGTTTCAGCAGTACCGCCGCAGCGGATACGACGATCGAACAAACGATGCAGAGGGAGAAGGCAACAATGAGTGTTTTGCTGGTGCTGTCGTTACTGGACACGGGCAAGCCTCCGTTTGATATTGGCCTGGATCACAAAATGATCGATTAGCGGGGCAAACAGGTTGGCAAACAATATCGCCAGCATGATGCCTTCCGGAAAGGCCGGGTTAACTACCCTGATCAACACCGTCATAAGGCCGATCAGGATGCCGAAGCACCATTTACCGGTATCCGTCATGGATGCCGATACCGGATCGGTCGCCATAAAGATCATGCCAAAAGCGAAGCCACCGGTTACCAGGTGCCAGTACCAGGGCATGTTGAATGCGAGATTACTGTCGGAACCAATCATATTGAACAAGGAGGACAGGGCCACCATTCCAATCATAACCCCGGCGATAATGCGCCAGGAGGCGATCCGGGTAGCCAGCAGTAACAGACCACCGATAAGAATGGCCACTGTGGAGGTTTCACCAATGGAACCGGGTATGGAGCCGACAAAGGACTCCATCCAGCTCCACTGCTGCTGCAGGGCGGCCATACCATCGGACGCCACTACCGACAGGGGCGTGGCACCGGTAAATCCATCCACCGCAGTCCACACCGCGTCACCGGACATCTGCGCCGGGTAGGCGAAATACAGGAAAGCCCGCCCGGTCAAGGCCGGGTTGAGGAAGTTCTTGCCGGTACCACCGAATACTTCCTTGCCGATCACCACGCCGAAGCTGATGCCCAGGGCCACCTGCCACAGAGGGCATATCCGGCGGACAGGTCAGGGCAAACAAAATAGAGGTGACAAAGAAGCCCTCATTGACCTCGTGGCCACGCTTCATGGCGAACAGGACTTCCCAGCTGATGCCCACCAGGAAGGTCACAAGATAAATAGGCAGGAAAAATACCGCACCGTACCAGAAGCAGTCCCAGATACTGCTACCGTCGTAACCGCCCAGCAGTTCGATCAGCCAACCGTGCCAGCCCTCGACACCCTGCCCCTGGGTCCATCACCCCAGTGGCTTGAAAACCCAGGTTGTACATGCCGTAGAACATGGCGGGAAAAGCCGCCACCCAGACGGTGATCATGATGCGCTTCAGGTCCACCCCGTCACGCACATGAGAAGTCGATTTAGTCACCGAATCCGGTGCGTAAAGGAATGTGTCGAATACCTCAAACAGCGCAAACCACTTCTGGAAACGCCCGCCTTCCTGAAAGTGGTGTTCAACATCATCCAGAATTTTTCTCAATCCCACGGCTTAACCCTCCTTCTCTATGCGCGTCAGGTTGTCCCGCAGGATGGGACCGTATTCGTACTTGCCCGGGCAGACATAACTGCACAGGGCCAGATCTTCTTCCTCCAGCTCGAGGCAACCCAGGGCCTGGGCCGTCTCTGTGTCGCCCACGATAAGTGCGCGCAACAAATGCGTGGGCAGGATATCCAGCGGCATCACTTTTTCGTAACTGCCAATTGGCACCATGGCGCGCTCACTGCCGTTGGTGGTGGTGGTCATGGGCAGTGGCTTGGTGCCGAAGAAACTGGTGAAATAAATGCCCAGGTTGGAGTGCTTTTTAAAGCCCGGAGACAGCCAGCCCATAAACTCCCGGTGGCGCCCTTCGAGCAGCACCGATACCTGATTGGCGTAGCGCCCCAGATAGGCTGTGGCGCCATGCACCGCGCGACCCCCCAATACCGAGCCGCTGATAATGCGGTTCTCTCCGGTTTTCAATTGCCCGGCGCACAGCGCCTCCAGGTCCACACCCAGACGAGTACGCAACAAGCGGGGGTTCTCCACCTGGGGGCCGGCCAGGGCGATGACACGCTGGGTATAAAGTCGTCCGTCGAGGAACAGGCGACCGACAGCGATGACGTCCTGGTAACCGATGCTCCACACCGACTTGTCCCCACTGACGCCCTCGAGGAAGTGGATATGGGTGCCCGCCAGGCCGGCGGGATGAGGTCCCTCGAATTGTGCCGGTTCGATATTAGAGGCTTTGCCCTGGGGAATGGAGGCACCGGAGGCAGTACATAAATAGAGTTTGCCAGAGGTGAGTCTGGCCAGAAGGTCCTGGCCCAGGCTGAACGCCTCGGGCTGTTCGGCGATAATCACTGCCGGATCAGCTGCCAATGGGTGAGTATCCATGGCGGTGACAAAAATTGCCGCGGCCTCGGCATCAGATGCTGGAACCTTACTGAAAGGGCGTGTACGCAGCGCCGTCCACTGTCCACTTAGAATCAATTGCTCGCGAATCACAGCGGCGTCGGGCAAGGTATCGGCAGTGCAGGTGCTGAATGTTTCCGCATCATCACCGTCCAGTTCGATAACTACCGACTGCAGTACTCGCCTGGCCCCGCGGTTGATGGCGGCAATTACACCGCTGCCCGGTGCGGTATAACGCACACCTTCGGTTTTCTTGTCAGTGAACAACAGCTGGCCAAGCGCAACCCGGTCGCCCTCGCTCACCACCATGGTGGGTTTCATCTCAACATAATCAAACCCGACCACCGCGACCGCGCGCGCTGCTGGTGCATCTTCGATAACTTGCTGGGGAGCTCCCTCGATAGGGATGTCCATGCCCCGCTTGATCTTGACCATACGACCTGCCTACATAATCAAAACAAATGTGGATGGGCTGGAGACACATTGCAGGCACCCCGTTGCGGGCGCTACGCCTCATGCATCCAAGCCGCGCGCATTATAGCGGATAGCGTGGCTAATACGCCACCTCAGGAAGAGCAGTTCTTTGATTTTGAACAAGTTTTGCGCAAGTCATTCGCCCCTGCCTGGTTGACTTGCGGAGGAATCAGGTCCGCCGGGGGTAGGCAGCGTAGTGAATTCCCGCCATTTGCTCCAGAATACGGTATACCTGGCAGCTATAGCCGAACTCGTTGTCATACCACAGGTACAATACGGCCTGCCTGCCATTGACAATGGTCGCCTGGGCATCAAACACACAGGCGTGGCGCGAGCCGACAAAATCACTGGACACCACCTCGGGCGATGCCGAGTAGTCTATCTGCTTGTGCAGGGGTGAGTGCAGGGCCTGGTTGCGCATAAACTCATTGACGTCATCCCTGGTGGTTTCCCTGGCGAGGGTGAGATTGAGAATGGCCATAGAGACGTTGGGCGTGGGTACGCGGATGGCGTTGCCGGTTAGTTTGCCCGCCAGTTGCGGCAATACCTTGGCCACAGCCGCGGCCGCACCGGTTTCAGTCAACACCATGTTCAACGGCGCGCTGCGACCGCGGCGTGACGCCTTGTGGTAGTTATCAATAAGATTCTGGTCGTTGGTATACGCGTGCACCGTCTCCACGTGACCGGCGACAATACCGTATTCATCGTCCATCGCCTTCAGCGGTGGCGCTATGGCATTGGTGGTGCAGGACGCGGCGGAAATAATGGCGTCGGAGGGGTCGATAATATCGCTATTGATACCCGCCACCACGTTCTTGAGGTCACCCTTGCCCGGTGCCGTCAGGATGACCTTGCTCACACCCTTGCTCTTGAGGTGCAGGGACAGGCCCTCTCTATCACGCCATACACCGGTATTGTCGATGATGATAGCGTTGTCTATGCCGTATTGGGTGTAGTCGATGGTGTCCGGCCCGTCGGCGTAGATCACCTTGATTTCGTTGCCGTTGGCGATGAAAGACTGACGCTCCTCATCGACCCGGATAGTGCCCTCGAAAGCACCGTGCACCGAATCGCGACGCAGCAGGCTGGCGCGCTTGACCAGGTCATTGGGGGCCCTGCCCTTGCGCACGACAATGGCGCGCAGTCGCAGGCAGTCTCCGCCATCGGTCTTGTCGATCAGGATCCGCGCCATAAGGCGACCAATTCGGCCAAAACCATAGAGGACGACATCCTGGGGTTTGGCCAGGGGTTTATCCTTAGAGCCGATCAGGTCAGCCAACTCCTGTTCGACATATTGATCTACGCTCAGGCCTTCACCCGCTCCCTGGTCGTAGTAACAAACCGCCAGGCGACCGACGTCGATGTGGGCCGGGCCCAAATCGAGCTTGGACAGTAGACTGAGAATCGGGAAGGTCTCGAATTCGGAGAGCTCATTGCCCTCGACCTGCCGCACATAGCGGTGGTCTTTCATAATCTCGAATACAGAGCGGTTTACCAGCGACTTGCCGTAGATATAACACTTGACGCTTTTCTCACGGGACAGCTGGCCAACCAGGGGTATCATACCCTCGGCCAGCGCCTCGCGCTCTTTCCAATCCTTGAAATAGTCATCGGGACGTGCCCGCTTGCGGTCATTCACTGTCTATCACCCTTTGTCTTGTATGCTGTGGGGTCGGGGCGGCTATTATCGTCCGATGGCAAATAGAGCGCAAGCTAGTGGAGGTCGGCCCCATCTTGCCTATACAATGACGCACCACTAACACCGTCTATGACTCACCGCAGCAAGCGATTCACACTCTATGTTCAGCAAGCTTGTCGAAAAAACACCCTGGCCCGACAAAACAGCCACCCGCACCACCCTGGGGCCGTTCTGTGGCAGCGCCGATGCGCGCTGTATCGCCGAGCTGGCCACAACGGACCGCCTGCTGCTGGTGATAACCGCCGATACCAGCTCCGCCCTCACGCTGGAGCGGGAATTGCCCTTTTTCCTGGATCGGCCACTGGAGATCCTGGCTTTTCCCGACTGGGAAACCCTGCCCTACGATAATTTTTCCCCGCACCAGGACATCATTTCGGAGCGGCTCAGCACCCTGTACCGCCTGCCCTCCATGACATCAGGGATTCTCATCGTACCGGTGCCCACATTGATGCACCGCCTGGCGCCCACCGCGTACATCGCCGGTTCCAGCCTGGTGCTGCAGGCGGGCCAGACACTGGACATCGATGCTTTCAGGCGCAATCTGCAACGCAATGGCTACATTAATGTAGAGACGGTCTTTGAACACGGCGAATACGCCCTGCGCGGCTCCCTGTTCGACATCTACCCAATGGGCAGCGAACTGCCCTACCGTATCGACCTGCTGGACGATGAGGTGGATACGCTGCGCACCTTCGAGCCGGAGGGCCAGCGCACGGTCGACAAGGTAGACGCCGTCAACCTGCTCCCGGCCCGGGAGTACCCGCTGAATCGCGCCGCGGTGAGCCGCTTCCAGCTCAACTGGTATGACAGTTTTGACGTGGATAACGACAGCTGCCCCACCTATGTCGAGGTCAGTGCCGGTCGCAGCCCCAGCGGCTGTGAATATTACCTGCCTCTGTTTTTCGAAAGCTGCGCCACCCTGTTCGACTACCTGCCGGAAAATGTGGCCATCATCACCACCGGCGATCACCACAGTGCGGCCCGGCATTTCTGGGACGAGGTTGAAACCCGCTTCGAGGAATACGGCATCGATCCACGGCGGCCCTTATTGCCGCCACGTAAATGTTTCGCCCCGGTAGAAGAGCTGTATCAACTGCTGGGCAACTATGCGGTGCTGGAATTGCGCCACAACCCGGATGCCCCCGTGCATCAGCAGACGGCGGTACAAGCACCCCCGGAACTGGCCAGTGACGGCCACAACCAGTCCCCCACCGACAAGCTGGCCAATTTCCTGCAGGAGCATCGCGGGCCGGTACTGCTCTGTGCGGAATCCGCCGGGCGCCGGGAGATTCTGCTGGAGTCGCTGCTCGAACACGATCTGGAACCAACCGCCGTAGCCGACTGGCATGCTTTTCTGGCCTCCGGCCTGGATTTCGCCATCACCACCGCGCCCCTGGACCGGGGACTGTATTTTGGCCCCGGTCACCCCACACTGGTGTGCGAGGCGCAGCTGTTTGGTAACCGGGTGGCCCAGCGCCGCCGGCGCAAAAGCGGCGACGAGAGCAAAACTGTCAATGTATTCAGGGACATCAACGAATTGCGCGAAGGCGTACCGGTCGTTCACCTGGAACACGGTGTGGGTCGCTACGTCGGGCTGGAGACACTGGAGATAGACGGCCAGGATACCGAGTTCCTCACTCTGGAATATGCCCAGGATGCACGACTGTACGTACCCGTCGCTTCCCTGCACCTGATCAGCCGCTACGCCGGCAGCGACCCGGAAATGGCTCCCCTGCACAGGCTGGGCTCGGATCAGTGGGAAAAAGCGCGGCGCAAGGCCAGTGTAAAAGCCAACGACATCGCCGCCCAGTTGCTGGAAGTCTATGCCCGGCGTGAGGCCCGGGAGGGTTTCGCCTTCGAGCGCGAGATACACAGCTACGAGCAGTTCTGTGCGGCGTTTCCCTTCGAGGAAACCCCCGACCAGGCGGATACTATCAATGCGGTTATCGAGGATATGCACAGCGGCCGCGTAATGGACCGGCTGGTCTGCGGTGATGTGGGTTTTGGCAAGACGGAAGTGGCCATGCGCGCCGCGTTTGTCGCCACCAGCAACAGCAAGCAGGTAGCGGTACTGGTCCCCACCACCTTGCTGGCGCAACAGCACTACAATTCCTTCTGCGACCGCTTTGCCGACTGGCCCGTTACGGTAGAGGTGGTATCGCGTTTCAAATCTGCCAAACAATTAACCGATGTCATGCGCAGGGTCACATCCGGCGACATCGACATACTGGTAGGCACCCACAAGCTGTTGCAGAGCGACTTCAAGTTCGATGACCTCGGCCTGTTGATCATCGATGAGGAACACCGCTTCGGAGTCAAACAAAAAGAGATGATCAAGGCTCTGCGCTCCGAAGTGGACATCCTGACCCTGACCGCCACCCCCATACCCCGCACCCTTAACATGGCCCTGGGCGGCATGCGCGACCTGTCCATCATCGCCACCCCACCCGCCCGGCGACTGTCCATCAAGACCTTTGTGCGCGAACACAATATCGCCCTGGTCAAGGAGGCGGTATTGCGCGAAACCCTGCGCGGAGGCCAGGTCTACTATCTGCACAACGAGGTAAAGACCATCGAGGAGACCGCGCGTAAACTGCGTGAACTGTTGCCGGGCCTGAGCATAGGGGTGGCCCATGGACAGATGCGCGAAGCGCAGCTGGAACAGGTGATGTCGGGCTTTTACCATCAGCGCCACCACATCCTTTTGTGCACCACCATTATCGAGACCGGCATCGACATCCCCAATGCCAACACCATTATTATTGAACGGGCCGACAAATTCGGCCTGGCCCAACTGCACCAGTTGCGCGGCCGAGTAGGCCGCTCTCATCACCAGGCCTACGCCTACCTGTTGTGCCCCCCCCGCTCCGCTATCACACCGGATGCGGGCAAACGACTGGAAGCCATACAAGCCGCCGGCGACCTGGGAGCCGGTTACCTGCTGGCCACACATGACCTGGAGATTCGCGGCGCGGGCGAGTTGTTGGGCGATGAGCAGAGCGGGCAAATCCACAGTGTCGGCTTTACCCTTTATATGGATATGCTGCACCGGGCGGTAGATGCCCTTAAACGTGGTGAAATCCCCAACGTGGACGCCCCCCTGGACCAGGGCACCGAAGTGAACCTGCACACGCCGGCGCTGATACCCGATGATTACCTGCCCGACGTCAACAGCCGGCTAATCCTCTATAAAAGAATTGCCGCGGCTGCCAACGATGGGGAACTACGGGATTTGCAGGTGGAGATGATAGACCGCTTCGGCCTGTTGCCGCCGCAAGTGGGCAACCTGTTCCAGGTATCACGCCTGCGCCTCAAGGCCCAGGCCCTGGGCATTCGCGCCATTGATGCGGGGCCGGAGGGTGGTAGTATCGATTTCAAGCAATCAACGCGGGTGAACCCGTTAAGCCTGGTCAAGCTTGTTCAGTCCGACCCTCTGTCCTATAAACTGGCGGGGGCAACACGACTGCGCTTCGAACAACACTTACCCGATAGTGGGGAACGCCAGCAGTACCTGGAAGAACTGCTGGAATCTTTCGCCACCGACGCCGAAGAGGACGCCGCTTGATACAGAATCTACATTATCGCCTTATAACCAGAGCTGCGGCAGCCCTGGTTCTACTGCTGGCAAGCCCGGCATTCGCGCAGGGTGATCGCTGGTGGCGGGTTGAACTGCTGATATTCAGCCACGAATCGGCCCAGCCCGTGGAACAATGGGATCCCACCCCCAGCCTGGCTTATCCCAGCGCGGCCCGCTTTCTGGTGGAACCGCGGGCGCGTCAAAAACAACCTGGCGCAGCATCACGCGGACAGTGTGGTGGATAAATTTGGCCGGCAAATCCTGACCATACTGCCCTGAGCCCGACGCGAATGGGGCCACACAGAGCAGCACCACGACCCTGCGCCTGGCACCGCGCAGTCTGGCGCAGATATCCCGCGGGACCCGAATACATCGGCTATCGCCCTTGTCGAAGAGATGGTCGGGGCAGATGGACGAACCCGCTCCCTGAGCGGATCGCGCTAGTCCCCCACGCCTTTTGTCGCACTACCCGGCGCACAACTGGAGTTTCGCGCAAAGCGGCCTATATGCAGCGCAGCGGCAAGTACCGAACGCTGTTCCACCAGGCCTGGGTGCAGCCCGTCACCGATCAGGCCAGTACCCTGCCTATCATCCTGGACAGGTCCGGGGATACCGGGCAATGGCCGCGACTGCAGGGCAGCATCAAACTCTACCTGTCGCGCTACCTGCACCTGGAAACCAATCTCTGGTTGAATACCGCGGGGGATTACCTGCCCGGAGTATGGCGGATGCCACCACCGCCCCTGGGGCCCCCGTCGCTGATTATCGAGGAATTGCCCGAACCGGAGCTGGACAGCCTTAGCGGCGACTGGGCCGGTACACCAGGGCAACCATCATCACTGCCTGAAGAAGAGGAAGGGCTGCCGTTACCCGAGGAAGACCTGGGTCCCGTTTATCCCTACCGACACGCCGTACTGCTGCAGCAGGAACGTCGTATGCGCAGCAAGGAAGTACACTATATTGATCACCCCATGCTGGGCGTGGTAGCCAAACTGACGCCCCTGACAGGGGCGGAACTCGAAGCCATGGCGCGGGCTGAAAGGGAACTCGACGCCAACTAGTGTACCTCGTCACTAACCGCGGTAACGGCTGCTCAGCAATTGCCGCAATAGCTGCCTCACTACAATAGCCTCTCGCTGCAGAATTTCTCGCATCATGTGCAGGGAGATGGGCAGGTCGCCGAGCCCCGCGGCCGGATTCACCACCATGCATACGCAGGCATAGGCCAGCCCCAACTCGCGGGCCAGGGAAGCCTCCGGCATACCGGTCATGCCAACCACATCACAGCCATCGCGCGCCATGCGCCTGATTTCCGCCGCCGTCTCCAGGCGCGGGCCCTGGGTGACGCCGTGTACGCCGGACGCCTCATGGGAAATCCGGCTGGTATCCGCCACCGCGACGAGCGCCAGACGCAATTCGCGGTCATAGGGTTCGGTGAAGTCGATATGCATCAATTCACCGCTGGCGCCGTCATCGAAGCTGTGCTCTCGCCCGCAAGTGTAATCTATCACCTGGTCGGGGATCACCAGCCGACCCGGTCGCATGGATTCAGTGATACCGCCAACGGCGTTAATGGCAACAATATCGTCGACGCCCAGGGCGTGTAGCGCCCACATATTCGCCCGGTAGTTGATCAAATGCGGAGGGATCGCCCCGGGGCTGCCATGGCGTTGCAGGAAAAACACGCGAGTGTCACCCAGCCTGCCCTCCTGTATGGCGTGTGAGGGCTCGCCAAAGGGTGTTTGGGGGCTGTGGGTCCGCACTATCTCCAGGCCCTCCAGTTCTTCTACGCCGGTACCCCCTATGATTGCCAGTTGCTTCATACGCCAGGCTCCGGTGAAACCCGCTCCACTTGCACTGTTGTGGTTGGAAAAGCGACATCCGCCCCATTGGCGTGAATGATACCCAGTATTTTCAACAAGACATCCTGCTTGATCCTGTGGAAGTCCACCCAGTCGGTAGTTTTGGTAAACGTGTAAACGAAAAAATCCAGTGAGGAGGGGCCAAACGATACAAAATTGACAATCAGGGTGCGGGACTGTTCTATGTCCTCATGGTTTTCCAGCATCGTTCTAACCTGATCGACAATGGCCTCCATTTTATCCGCATCCTGGTAGCGAATACCAATGGCCTCATGGATACGACGGTTGAACATGCGGGAGGGATTTTCCACCGAGATCTGGCTGAATACCGCATTGGGCACGTACAGTGGTCGCTGGTCGAAGGTGCGAATACGCGTCAGGCGCCAGCCGATATCCTCCACCGTCCCCTCAATCTGCCTGTCCGGCGAGCGAATCCAGTCGCCACTGGTAAAAGGCCGGTCCAGGTAGATGCTGAGGCCGCCAAAAAAATTGGCCAGCAGGTCCTTGGCGGCAAAACCCACAGCGATGCCGCCAATACCACCAAAGGCCAACAGGCCGGAGATGGTGACCCCGATACTTTGCAATACCAGCAGGCTCGCCACCATCCACAGGGTGATCCGCGCCAACTTGGCAGTGGCGCGCACTGTGGCCCTGTCAGCGGACGCGGTACGGCCGCGATCCTCCGCCAGTATTTCCCGTTCGGCTCCGGCGATCAGGCGGTGCAGGAACCAGGCCAACAGGAACACCAGGGCGGTATCATAAGCCTGAACCAGAGAGCCCTGCAGGCCGGCAGCCAGGGGATAAACGTCCAGGGCCAGATAGGCCACCAGTACCCACAGCACCACCCGAATCGGGGTTTCCAGTGACGTGATAAGAACATCGTCCCAGCGCTGTGCGCTGGCTGTGGCAGCCCGGTGCAGACGTCGTACCACCACCCCCAGTAACAGGTGGGCGGCAGCGCCACAGAGCAGCAACAGGGCCAGGGCGACAAGCTGTGTGTCCAGTTTCAGATATTCACTAACAGGTGTAATGACCTGCGATATAATATTCACGTCTTGTGCTCCAACTACCTGAGACAATAGAGAGTTCGCTCTTTTTAGACAAATTGCTTATGTCCACGGCTTCTACTGTGCGAGTTCAGATATATAAAGCCCAGCGAAGCCTTAAGTCAACTCTTGAAGTCTATTGCAACTGCTTGATCTTCGTTGAAAAGATTCCTAATCATAAATTCTGTAATTTACAGCCTTTTTTTTATGCCAAATTCACATAATGGACAGACTTTTCCAGCGTGATATGTTGGTCGGCCCACCACCAAAAAAGGGTAAAGGTACAAGGAAATGAAAATGCTCGCTCCCGTCATCGGCGGGTGGTACAAAGACTTGCAGACGGGGAGCCTGTTTGAAGTCGTCGATTGGGATCCATCCTCCCTGACCATCGAAATGCAGTACCTGGACGGCGAAGTTGCAGAATACGACCTGGATGCATGGCGAGAAATGCGCTTACAGCACGCCGAGGCCCCGGAAGACTGGCGCGCTGCATTCGAGCTGGATGATGAGGACTTGCTGGACCCTGACATGCCCATGCACCCACAGGACTGGGGTAACCCGGTGAACTTTATCGAACCGGACACGATGTACGGGGTTGAGGAATACTGAGCCTGCGCCTTCCTTATCGCTGGCGCGCAGTGCGCACTCTACGGTGGTGTCTGGCTGCAACAGGAGACTGTTGAGCCTTCATCGCTTTACCGGGCGTTGCGCACCGCGTATATACTGTATATAATCACAGCACCTGTACAAATAAACAGATGGTGCCCGTGATGGAAAAGCTTACACAGCGTCAGCAGCAAGTACTGGACATGGTCCGCCAATACATAGACGAGACGGGATATCCCCCTACCCGCGCGGATATCGCCCGGGAACTGGGTTTCAAATCGGCCAATGCCGCCGAAGAACACCTCAAGGCCCTGGCTCGCAAAGGCGCAATCGAAATCATTCCCGGCGCCTCCCGTGGCATCCGCCTGCCCCATAGCGCAGGTATCCCTATCGTAGGCCGTGTGGCAGCGGGCAACCCGATGCTGGCCGAAGAGAATATTGAAGACTACTGCGACCTGTCGCCCAGCTTTTTCAAACCCCCGGCGGACTATTTCCTGCAAGTCCGGGGAGACAGCATGATCGAGGTGGGTATTTTTGATGGCGACCTGCTCGCAGTACACAGTACATCGGTGGCGAATAACGGTGATATCGTAGTGGCGCGCATCGACGACGAAGTGACAGTAAAGCGCCTGCACAAGACCAGGCAGAAACACCTGGTGGAGTTGCTACCGGAAAATTCAGATTACGAGCCGATTGTAGTCGATTTGCGCGAACAACAGTTCGTCATCGAGGGCCTGAGCGTGGGCGTACTGCGCCGCGGCAATTGAGGTGCGCTGCGGCAATTGAGAGAGGCTTTCTGCCTAGTGCAGTATGCGCGGGGCTTCCATAGATGTTTCTATTTCCATTTCTCCCTGCTCGGCTATCATGGCTGCTGCCTGTATGCCGGCCTGAATCATGGCCTTGGCCACTTCCAGTCCATTGTCCATAAGATAAACACGGCTTTCATCGGAGAAACGGATTCGCACCAGCGGCTCCGAATCGTCGTCCGCCCGTTGCAAGACAATTTCTCCGTCTCCGAGATCGATAATCTCCATTAGTGATGCTGGCACTCAATAGACCTCTGTTTTTTGAAATTGCGTGTTCATTCTAACAGCAGGCGTTGCCAGCGGCCAGCACCCTGTTATCAACTCCTAGTACTCATCCAGGGAGTCACTCATCCGGTCAAACAAGGCACTCAGATTGTTTATCCACAACTGCACCTGCTCACAACTAGCTGACTCGGGCGCGGTTACGGCGAGATTGCCCTGCATGGGCGCAGCACGAGGCGGTACATCGCCCTCGGACAACAACTCGGCCAACCAGCCTTCAGACTCCAGTTGCTGGAACTCTCGAATCTCCCCGGGTACAGCCTTGCCTGCCGCGATGCCGGGCAATTCGGCACAACCCCGTGGCGGTTTGCCGCCCAGTTGCTCGGTGCCGCTAACCTCCAGTAGAAACCAGCCATAGGCGGCGAGCAAGTGTTCCCTTACAGCGGGCAGATAAGCCTGCGTCAATGTCACCGCCGGAATATCCTGTGCGGCCAGCGCGTGACGCCAGCCAGACAACTGGATTTTTGCCAGATACAAGTCGTGATTGGCCAGGGCCCGCGACGAGCTCATTTCTTCTTGCGCGGGCTGGCGGCCTTTTTACGAGGGCTGGAGGCCCTGCTCTTCGCTTGCTCTTCCTGCCACTTGCCATTGTGGTAAAAGGCTTTCCAGCCAGTGGCCTTGCCATCTTTTTCAGTCATAACGTACTGCTCTTTGGTCTTGCGACTGAAACGAATCTGGGCCGGATTGCCATCACTGTCTGCGGTTGGCGCGCTGAACAAAAAAGTGTACTTGGGATCGATCTCGGCCTGGTGTGGCAGGATTTCGCTGACCAGAGGCGCGCGCGTCTCGCGATTGCGGGGAAACTGGCTTGCGGCCAGGAACAAGCCCGCCGCCCCATCGCGCAGGATGTAATGGTCCTCTACCTTCACACACTCCAACTCGGGCATGGGCACAGGGTCCATCTTGGGCGGCGCCGCCTCCCCGCTGCGCAGTAACTTGCGGGTGTTTTTACAGTCTTCTGCGGTACAACCGAAATACTTGCCAAAACGCCCGTTCTTGAGCTGCATTTCTGCCCCGCACTTGTCGCACTCGAGCACCGGGCCCTCATAGCCCTTGATCTTGAATTTGCCGTGCTCTACTTCAAAACCGGGGCAATCAGGATTATCGCCGCACACATGCAGTTTGCGATCCTCGTCGATGAGGTAACTGTCCATGGCGGTATTACACAGCTTGCAATGGTGCTTGCTGCGCAACAAACGGGATTCAGCCTCGTCGTCCGCATCCTCCCTGATCGCCTCGTCACCCGCTGTCAGGTTGATAGTGTGCTTACAGCGTTCCTTGGGCGGCAGGGCGTAACCGGAGCAGCCCAAAAATACCCCGGTGCTGGCGGTGCGTACCTGCATGTCCCGGCCGCAGTTGCTGCACTTGATATCCGTCATGGTCGGTTCATTGCGCTGCATGCCGAGCGGCTCCGGCTCCCCGGCTTTTTCCAGCAGCTCACTGAACTCCGCGTAAAAGCGGTCCAGCAATTCGTGCCATTCCAGTTTACCCTGGGCCACCTCGTCCAGGTGCTCCTCCATGGAGGCGGTAAATCCATAGTCCAGCAATTCGGAGAAGCTGGCCTGCAGACGCTGGGTCACGATGTCGCCCATTTTTTCCGCATAGAAGCGCTTGTTTTCCAGCCTCACGTAACCCCGGTCCTGAATGGTGGAGATAATGGCAGCGTAAGTGGACGGCCGGCCGATTCCACGCTTTTCCAGTTCGCGTACCAGGCTCGCCTCACCATAACGAGAGGACGGTTTGGTGAAATGCTGGGCCGGGTCCACTTTGATCAGATTAAAAGCATCGCCTTCTCTCATGTCCGGCAACACAGCGTCATCACCCTTGCGACCCGCTGGCGGCTGTACGGCGGTGTAACCGTCAAAGCGAATGATGCGCCCCTTGGCATTGAGTTGGTAGTCACCGGCGCTGACGGTAACCACTGTGGCGGTATACTCGGCGTCAGGCATCTGGCCCGCGACAAACTGGCGCCAGATGAGCTCGTACAGACGCTCGGCATCTCGCTCCATGCCTTTTAACGCGGTCTGGGGGACATTTACATCCGACGGCCGAATCGCTTCGTGTGCCTCTTGTGCGCCCTCTTTGGAGGAGAAGCGCCTGGGGCTCTCGGGCAGGTATTTTGCGGGAAAATTATTGCCAATGTACGCGCGGCAGGACTCCACCGCCTCGGCACTGAGATTGGTGGAGTCGGTACGCATATAAGTAATATGGCCGGCCTCATACAAGCGCTGGGCCAACATCATGGTTTTCTTTACGCTGTAGCCCAGGCGCGTGCTGGCTGCCTGCTGCAGGGTGGAAGTGATAAAGGGCGCCGGCGCTCTTGAGCGGGTGGGTTTGTCCTCGCGCTTGCTCACCGCATAGGGCAAAACCTGCAACTCGGCAACGGCGGCTGTGGCGCTGGCCTCGTCACCCGGGCGAAATTTCTCACCCCTGTGTTTGCGTACCTGAAAGCGGACTTCATCGCCCTGTCGCGTGCCCAGGTCGGTGTGAATTTCCCAGTATTCCTCAGGCTCAAAGGCCCTTATTTCGCGCTCACGATCAACGATAAGGCGCACAGCCACGGACTGCACTCGCCCGGCAGAGAGCCCCCTGGCCACTTTTGCCCACAGCAGCGGCGACACCATGTAACCCACCACCCGGTCCAGGAAGCGGCGAGCCTGCTGGGCATTAACCCTGTCCTGGTCCAGATGCGCGGGCTGCTCAAAGGCCTCGGTGATCGCCTTCTTGGTAATCTCATTGAATACCACGCGTTGATAGCGTGAGTCATCGCCACCAATGGCTTCCTTCAGGTGCCAGGCAATAGCCTCCCCCTCGCGGTCCAGGTCGGTCGCAAGATAGATGGTGTCGGCATTAGCGGCGAGCCTCCTGAGCTCATTGACGACTTTTTCCTTGCCCGGCAGTATCTCGTAAGTCGCTTTCCAACCGTGCTCCGGGTCGATGCCCATACGCCGGATCAACTGCTCCCGGGCTTTCTTCTTCTTGTAGGCCTCCTTTTTAGCCGGGGCCATTTTACGGGTCTTGGCCGCCTGGGCCGCACGCGCCTTGGGATCGGCCTTACTGCTGCTGCTACCGGCGGTAGGCAGATCCCTAATGTGTCCGACGCTGGATTTGACGATAAAATCGGGGCCCAGGTACTTATTGATGGTCTTGGCCTTGGCCGGCGATTCCACGATGACTAGTGATTTGCCCATATATTCCTGTGGTACACTCGAAAAGTGACTGGCTGCCGGTCCGCCCGACACCCAAAAAAGTGGCATATATATGTCGCCAGCACGCTGCGGTCAAGAAAAATCGTTGTTTGTCAGTGCAACAACTGCCCGGCCCAGGCCTCCAACACCTGCCTGATCCGCTCCACTTCCTCGTCCGAACCGGACTCCTGCCAGTAGATGCCGCAACTGGCCTCGTCGACACTGGCTGCAAGGATTCCCGCGGGCAGTTGCTGCAGCAAATCCGGTACCGGGGTTCGTCGATCCAGGCTGCGCCAGCCCTCCCCGGAAGCGATCCAGCTGGCGCGTACAATCGGCTCACCGCGCCGCGGAGGCAGCCGCCTGCCATAATAAATAATGTCGCCACCGGCTGCGAGGTTGGGCGACTGGCGGCCACTTTTTGCACCGGGCAGCGTGCGAAATTCCACGAACAAACCATGTACAGCTGCATATTCACGCAAACGCGCGACCTTGCGCTGCCTTTTGCTGGGCAAGAAGTGAGAAAGCGGCGCCAGGGCCAGGGCTATTATGAAAATTATCAGTAAATAGGTCACGGCCCGCTAGATGATCCAGGTCAATTCTGCGTATATCGACACACCAAGATACCCGAAACGGCATTGATCAGGTAAAATTCTGTGCTATAAATGTCTGTACACGGTTTTTAAGACGGAGTATCAACATGTCCCAGTACACCAAAATCCTGGTCGCGGTAGACCTCAGTGAAGAGTCTGCGCAGGTGGCCAAACGCGGGCACGCCATTGCCAACAACAATAGTGCGGAGCTGCACTTGATACATGTTATCGAGCCGCTGAGCTTCGCCTATGGGGGAGACATTCCCATGGATTTTTCCGGCATCCAGGATGAAATCCACCAGCAGGCAACCCAACAGCTGAAACGCTTTGGCGAGGCCAACGGCATAGACGAAGAACACCAGCACATCATCCTGGGCAGGCCGGAAGTGGAGATACACGCAACCGCCGAGGAGCTGGGCGCCGACCTCATTGTGGTGGGCAGCCATGGCCGCTACGGCCTGGCCCTGTTATTGGGCTCTACCGCCAACGGCGTCCTGCATGGCGCCAGTTGCGATGTGCTCGCCGTGCGCGTAGGCAAGCATAAATAAAGGCGCTCAAGAGGCCAGGAACTGCTCGAGTTGTGACTGTGAGAATGGCCAGTTGAGCTCCCTGCCATCGGGGTGCTGCAGGACCGGAATCAGCACACCGTAACGCTCAAATAAAGTATCCGATTCACTGATATCCACCTTGTCATATTCAATGGCATTGCCGTCAAGGGCACTGGCCGCCTGTTGTTGTGAATTTTGCTGCAACATCTGCTCGGCTATTTCGCACAGATGACAGGCGGAGGTGCCATAGAGGGTAAACTGCATCAAACGTGTGCCCTTCGGTTGATAATGTAACGCGCCCGGCCAGCGGGTGGGGCCCAAGCCGTAAAACCAACGCTTCGATAGAGGCTTGAACTGCAGCAGCACCAAGCGTTACCATGACCGGCCAAGTACAATAATATAAACCACATTCGTCTCAAATGCTCCCAAACAGGGTCGCGCGATCCGAATGTGGTCAGCGGAGTAAGCAAGTGGCACTATTTTCGCAACCCACGGCACGGGCACTGGCTATTCTCGACCTGCTGATGGCCAATCCGCAACAGGCCTTCGGGCTGACCGAGATGACCCGGCGCCTCAATTTAAACAAGGCCACCTGCCACGCCATACTCACCACCATGGCCAAATACGGCTTTCTGGTGCAACACCCCAAGACCAAGGCTTACCGCCTGGGGCCGTCGATTATTGCCGCTGGCAATGCCGCCTTTGCACAGTTCCCGGTGCTGGAATACGCCCGCCCGGAACTGGAGGCTTTGCAAAACGACCTCGGCATCGGTTTTGCAGTGACGGGACGCTCCAAACTGCACCAGGTCCTGTTGGCTCTGTATGGTCGGGCGACACCGCTGATCGACTCTTTTCAACTCGGCCTGCGCCTGCCCAATACGGCGCCGGTTGCCGCCTGTTTTACCGCATTTACTCCAGCCAAGTACATGGAGGCCTGGCTTACCAGAGCACATGAGTCTCGCGATGGTTACAACGAGAAGCTGGATCAGAAACTGCGTGTTTCGCTCATCGCCATCCGCGCCCGGGGTTATGAAGTTACCCTTAAAACAAAGGCTGAAGCCGAACTCACCAGGGAGTTGGAACGCATTCATCATTCGTGGAGCCTGACCGAACTCGAAGACGCCACGAACAAGTACCAGCACGACCTGTGCGACGAACACTATCACCTGGATCGGATAGACCCCAAAGCCCGCTATGAGGTCAGCACCGTCGCGGTTCCGGTCTTTGTCTACAAAAAAGTGCCTGTCATGTGCTTCGTCGCGGGCTCCTTTGACAAGCCGATCAGCGGCGCCCAGATTGAAGAGATCGCCGCGCGTATGCAGGCCTCTGCCGACCGGGTCACGGACCTTGCCAGCGGCAAGAAAAAACTCACTTAGTCCAGCTCACCAGAGCCGGCATCACCTGCCAACTCGATAAAACACGGGTAAGCCATGCCTGAACAAAGCAGCTACGAGGATAAAAAAGCATTCTTCAGCCGGGTGCTCACCGTGTATGGCCGCAAACCCGTGCTGGAAGCGCTGCGCGATGACAGCTTGCAGTGCCACACCCTGCACCTGGCGCGGAGTAACCGAGAGGCGGGCATTATCGCCCAGATAAGGCAACAGGCTGAATCTCGCCGCGTGCCGGTAAAGCTGCACAGCAGAGAACAGCTGGCGCGACTATCGAAAAACGGCAGGCAGGACCAGGGCGTGGCGGTGGATATTGTCTGCCGGGCTTTCAGGACGCTGGATCAGTATCTGGATTCACTGCAGGATTGCGCGCCACAGCGGTTGCTGGCACTGGATGGCATCAGCAATCCGCAAAACCTCGGTATGATTATACGCTCCGCCACCGCGGGCCAAATAGACGGCATCATCTGGTCGCGCAAGGGCAACGCGGCTTTGGGTCCGCTGGTAATAAAAGCCAGTGCCGGTACGCTCTACAAGGCGCCGTTGCTGTTGTGCCCGGCGCTACCCGAGGCTCTGCGTGAGTGTCAGGCACGGGGTGTGGAAATCTGCACACTGGCTGCGGATGCCCGGGCTTCACTGTTCCAGCACCGACCTCGAGGCCACTGTATTTATGTACTGGGTAACGAGACTGAGGGGGTTTCACAGGCGGTCAGGGACCTGGCGGATACCCCGCTGAGCATTCCCATGAGCAACGGGGTGGAATCTCTCAATGTGGCAATCACGGCGAGCCTTATCGCCTATTCCAGCTACCTTGACAGGTAGGCCCTACTATCTGGAGAGACAGATCCAACTACCTGGAAAGATAGGCCATACCCTCTTCCAGGCCCTTGAGAGTGAGTGGATACATATGCCCCTCCAATAACTGGTGAGCGATAGAAACGGACTGCGTGTACTGCCATTCCTCCTCAGGTACCGGGTTGATCCAGATGACCTTGTCGTAGACTTTCTGCAAGCGCCGCATCCACACTTCCCCGGACTCGTCATTCCAGTGCTCCACGGAGCCACCGGGCTGGACGATTTCATAGGGCGACATGGAGGCGTCCCCGACAAACACCACTTTGTAGTCGTGGCTGTACTTGTGCAGGATATCCAGCAGGGGCGTGCGCTCGTTATGGCGGCGGATATTGTTGCGCCACACGCTTTCGTAGAGGAAATTGTGGAAGTAAAAATACTCCATGTGCTTGAACTCGGTGCGAGCAGCCGAAAAAAGCTCCTGGCACACCTTCACATGAGGGTCCATGGAGCCGCCCACATCGAAAAACAACAGCACTTTTACCGCGTTGTGCCGCTCCGGCACCATCTTGATATCCAGCAGGCCGGCATTGCGCGCGGTAGAGCTGATGGTATCGTCCAGGTCAAGTTCATCCGCCGCACCGGTGCGGGCAAATTTGCGCAGACGACGCATGGCCACCTTGATGTTGCGGGTACCCAGCTCCACGCTGTCGTCCAGGTTTTTGAACTCGCGCTTATCCCAGACCTTCACCGCTCTCTTGTTGCGACCGTTGGGGCCGACCCTGATGCCCTCGGGATGGTAGCCCTCCTGCCCAAACGGTGAGGTACCGCCCGTACCAATCCATTTACTGCCGCCCTCGTGGCGTTCTTTTTGTTCTTCCAGGCGTTTTTTGAACTCTTCGATCAACTTCTCCAGGCCGCCCAGGGACTCGATTTTGGCTTTTTCCTCTTCGCTCAGGTTCTTCAGGAACTCAGAGCGCAGCCAGTCGTCGGGGATCAAGGCCTCGATAACATCATCCAGCGCTTCCAGACCCTTGAAGTGCAGGCCGAAGGCCTTGTCGAAGCGGTCGAAGTACTTTTCATCCTTCACCATGCAGGTCCGGCTGAAGTAGTAGAACTCATCCATATCAGCGAACACAATATGCTGCTTCAGGCCCTCCATCAGATCCAGCAGTTCCCGGGTGGTCACCGGGACACCCGCGTCTCTGAGGCCCTGGAAGAAGTTGATTAACACGGTTTAGCGGGTCGCGCGGCGATGCATAAACGCCAGTCGTTCCAGCAGGTGAACGTCCTGTTCATTCTTCAACAGGGCGCCATACAGGGGTGGTATCGCCTTGCTGTGATCGCGGTCCTTGAGAATCTCGTCGGGGATATCGTCCGCCATCAGTAGTTTGAGCCAGTCGATCAGCTCTGAAGTGGACGGCTTCTTTTTCAGGCCGGGAATAGAGCGCACGTCGAAGAATACCTCCATCGCCTCCTGCACCAGGTCCTTGGCGATATCCGGGTGGTGTACTTCGATAATCTCACGCATGGTGTCCCGATCGGGGAAATTGATATAGTGGAAGAAACAGCGACGCAGGAAGGCGTCCGGCAGTTCCTTTTCATTGTTACTGGTAATAATGATGATGGGACGCTTTCTGGCCTTGACGGTCTCACCGGTCTCGTAGACGAAGAACTCCATCCGGTCCAGCTCTACCAGCAGGTCGTTCGGGAACTCGATATCGGCCTTGTCCACCTCGTCGATCAGCAGCACCACCTGCTCATCGGAGTCAAACGCGTCCCACATCTTGCCGCGCTTGATGTAATTGGCGATATCGTGGACTTTTTCATCACCCAGCTGCGAATCCCGCAGGCGAGAGACGGCGTCATACTCGTACAGGCCCTGCTGCGCCTTGGTGGTTGATTTGATATGCCACTGGATCAGGCGTTTTCCCAGTCCCAGCGCCACTTCTTCGGCCAGCATGGTTTTGCCGGTACCCGGCTCGCCCTTGATCAACAGCGGGCGCTCCAGCGTTACCGCCGCATTGACCGCCATGCGCAAATCATCGGTGGCAATGTATCGTTCAGTTCCTTGGAATTTCATAGTCTACTCATCACTTGTTCACAGTACGAAAGGCGCACAGACTACAGATTGAAGCCCGGCTTATCAATATTGGCGGTTCAGGATGGCGGTGTTGTTTGAGCTGTTTGAGCTGTTTGAGCTCGTTGAGGTGGCTGCGCCGGCTTTTTCGGGCGGGCACTTCTAGGACCTCGCCCGCGCAAAACTGTCACGCCCAGCAGCAATGCCAGCACCACCGCCAGCGCGGACATAAATCCCAGTGGCCTCAGCGCGTGCCCGGCGGCCTCGAAGCCCTCGGTAAGCAGCTGAAAGCCCGCCACTATAAATGCCGGGGCAAAGGTATCCACTCCCTCCTTCGGGTAGGCCGGCGTAAGCAGCAGCGCGGCGCCCAGCAATACCACCAGAGCAACCCAGCCAGCCCGCCAGTGCCCAGCCAGCCACCAGGTCAGGTACAGCAACATGACGCAGGCGGCACCGACGTACACATAGATAGCAAAAAGGTAGGAACTTTCGCTTAACACTGTTTCTCTCCTATTCCACCCATTGTACGACGTGTTCATCGAAACCGTCAGGGTGAACATATTCATCTGAAATGGCGCGGCCGCGAATCGATACCCCGGCCCGATGTACCGTATTGGCGTCTCCGCTCACCAGTGGGTGCCACTGGGGCAACGGCTGCCCGTTGGCACGCAGGCGATAGGCGCAGGTACTGGGCAGCCAGTCCAGGGCATGTACATCCTCTGCTCGCAACGCTATACAGTGGGGCACCAGCACGGAGCGATTTGCATAGTCGGTGCAGCGGCAGGTTTTTTCGTCCAGATAGCGGCAGCGCACCTTGGTGTAGAACACCTCGCCACTGTCTTCATCTTCGAGCTTGTGCAGGCAACACTTGGCACAACCATCGCAAAGGGCTTCCCACTGGGTCTCGTTGAGTTCCGCCAGTGACTTGTCGTGCCACCAGTCAGCCACCGGACCCGTCCCGGCGCAACAGCTCCGCAGCCGTGGGCGGCATCTGCAGGTAGAAGCCCTTTTCGGCGATATCCGCCAATACCTCAGCGGTGTCGGCCCTCGCCAATTTACGTTGTGGGTCGAGTACCAGGATCATAACGGCTTCCGGCTCGCCGAACTGGGTCATCAATACTTCCGGCACATCCACCAGCCCGCGTGCTTTATCCACATACAGGTACATCTCCTGTTTGCGCGGGCTTTTGAACACCTGGCATAACAGTTTCATCAGGCAGCTCCGTCCAATGACCGCCGCAGCGGGCCTATGACAAGTTCATTGCGCCAACCCTGCCAGTGGACAGGGACACTGATGGCATCCCCGGCCGCCTCGCGCAATAGCAACTCATAGTCCTTGCTCTGCAGCAATATCTCTGGCGCCATTGCCAGCTCCTCGGCGATGAAGCGGACTCTGGCCCTGAGTTTTTTAACCTGGTCGCGCTGCCTGGCATCCAGTGGCCCGGGCAGGGCCTGTGGCAACGCGTCGTCAGGCACGGTGCGCTCCCCGGCCAGTACATCCAATAACGCCTCCCCGTAGCGGCGCAGAGCCGGGGGTGGCAAATCGACCCCGGCTTTTAACTCGGACCAGCTTTGCGGGTCTTGCCGGGCCAGCGCCAGGCAGGCCTTGTCATCGATAATCCAGCTGCGCGGCTTGTCCCTGCTGCGCGCGGTTTGCTCCCGCCAGGCGCAGATCGCCGCCAGAGAACCCAGTTGTCGGGAGTTCAACTTCCAGGCTGTTTTGATACGCTTATGGTAGTCAATGACGGCGGTACCCAGAGCGCCCATGGCATCGCGACCATCGGCCAGCACCCAGTCCTGTTTGCCCTGCTGCTCACACTGCTTATGCAATTCCCGCCATACCGGTAATAGCCAGGTCACATCCAGCGCGGCATATTCACACTGTGATTCGGTTAGCGGCCGCTGCAACCAGTCGGAACGGGTCTCCCCTTTGGGCAAGTCTATATCGCAGATCTCATGAACCAGGGCGCGATAACCCAAACCAAAGCCCCGACCCACCATGGCCGCCGCGCGCTGTGTATCGAACAATGGCTGGGGTAATACGCCCAGCCAGTTCTGGAATACTTCCATATCCTCGCTGGCCGAATGCAGCACCTTGACCACAGCGGGGTCAGTAAAAAGCGCGATAAGGGGCGTTGGGTCCTGAATGGTAAGCGGGTCGATCAACCAGGCCGTATCGCTATCCACGCCCTCCTGCGCAAAACAAAGCTGCACCAGGGCGACCTGCGGGTAAAAGGTGTTGCGACGCATAAATTCGGTATCGACGATTACCGCCTCGCTGCCCGCACCCTGCGCCAATACCTGCTGTAAAGCCTCATCCGACTCGATAAGCTGCCAATCCATGAGTTATTGCTCCATAGGCCGGCGGCCGGACAGGGCGTGGGCCAGGGTGGAGCCATCCACATACTCCAGTTCGCCGCCCAGGGGCACACCGTGGGCGATACGTGACACCCTGACACCCTCCGGTTTCAGCATGTCGGTAAGGTAGTAAGCGGTGGCCTCTCCCTCCACTGTTGGATTGGTAGCCACAATCACTTCCTCGATGCTCTCGTCGACAATCCGCTGGTGCAATTTCTCCAGGCCGATCTCCGCCGGGCCAATACCGTCTATAGGCGACAAATGCCCCATCAACACAAAATAAATACCGCGAAAGCTACCACTCAACTCCACTGCCAGCACGTCGGCGGGGGTCTCTACAACGCAAATGGTGGTCGCATCACGTTTTGGATTGGAGCAAATTTCACAGATATCCAACTCGGTAAAGTTGCGGCAGCGGTTGCAGTGGTCCACCCGCTCAACCGCCTCGCGCAGGGCCGCAGACAAGGCGACAGCCCCCTCCCTGTCCCTCTCCAGCAAGTGCAGGGTCATACGCTGGGCCGATTTGGGGCCGACGCCCGGTAAACAGCGCAGGGCGTCGATGAGGTTTTGTATCGCGGGGCTAAAATTCATGGATCACTAAGGAGATCAAAAGGGCATCTTGAAACCGGCGGGCAGATTAAGACCCGAGGCCAGTCCTGACATGGCATCCCTGTTATGGGCCTCAACTTTACGCACCGCGTCATTGACCGCGGCGGCCAGCAGATCTTCCAGCACTTCTTTGTCTTCCTCAAGCACGTCATCATCTATCGACACCCGCTTGACATCGTGTCGCCCGGTCATGATCACAGTGACCAGCCCGGCGCCGGATTCCCCGCGCACCTCAACGTTAGCCAGTTCTTCCTGCGCCTTTTGCATATCGGCCTGCATTTTCTGCGCCTGCTGCATCAGGTCTGAAATACTTCCCTTCATCTTTATTCCTCAATATACCTGTTCATGCTTCAAAGATCGGTTGGCACTATATATCCGTTGGCACCACTATATATCCGTTGGCACCATTATATATCCGTTGGCACCATTATATATCCGTTGGCACTATAGACGACCGGTCCAGCTCCCCGTCGAAGCGTGCAATCAGTTTCTGTAATTGCGGGTCACCCTCAATGGACGCGATCGCTTCGCGCTGCCTCTCCTGTGCCAGGCGCGCCTTGCGCATGGCCGGAGTCTCTCGCTGTACATCACCCGGGACTATACAAACTGACAGCGAGTGCCCGAAGTAGTTCTCCAGCGCCAACCGTATCTTGTCGTTGTGGCTGTCGTTAAACAACGAGGCGTTGCCTGCGTCCAGGATAAATTTCAGGGTGCCATTGTCATTACTGCACAGGTCACAGTGAGAGGCGATATTATAGACAATACCGACCAGGCCCAGCGACTCCAGCAATTGTGGCCAATTTTCCGGATTGAGGTCAGCCAGTGCGACGGCACCAGCGGGCATCACCGGCGTGGGTTGAACTGGTGCAGGCTGCGGCGCCTTATGGGGCTTTTTTGCCTGGGTACCGACCTCCACCGCGGCGCTGGGCTGGTTTGGCTGCGCCACTGGCTGTAAATCCTCCGGTCCGAGGCTTTCGTCGATGACCGCCGCGGGGCGAAAGGCCAGCATGCGCAACAGGATCATTTCAAAACCGCCCCGTGGATCGGGCGCCAGACCGATATCCCGCTTGCCGTTCAAGGCAATCTGGTAGAACAGCTGGGCATCCTCGGCGGTAATAGCACTGGCAATCTGCGCTACCCGCTCGGCATCTCCCCAACTGTTATCAATAGCGTCGGGCACCACCTGGGCCATGGCCACCCGGTGGATTAATGACAGAAGCTCATCCAGGCCACCCTCGAAATCCGGTGCGTGCTCGCCCATGTGCGCGACAACGTCCAACAGCCTGGTCGGCTCCCCCTCACAGAGGGCCTCCAACAGCTGGTAAATAAAACTGAGATCCACGCTGCCCAGCATGCTGCGCACATCAGCTTCATCGACTTTACCGGAGCCGAAGGCAATCGCCTGGTCGGTAAGACTCAGGGCGTCGCGCATACTCCCGGCAGCGGCCCGGCCAAGCAGCCACAGGGCGGGCTCCTCGAAACTGACCATCTCCTGCTCCAGCACCTTGCCCAGGTGCCCCACAATCTGCTCCGGGGGCATATTCTTCAGATTGAACTGCAGGCAGCGCGACAATACGGTAGCCGGCAGCTTTTGCGGGTCTGTGGTGGCCAGCAGGAATTTGACGTGAGGCGGCGGTTCCTCCAGGGTCTTGAGCAGGGCATTGAAACTGTGGGTGGACAGCATGTGCACCTCATCTATCAGGTACACCTTGTAGCGCGAGTGGGTGGGTGCGTACTGCACGTTCTCCAGCAGCTCACGGGTATCCTCCACTTTGGTGCGCGATGCGGCGTCCACCTCCAGCAGATCCACACTGCGCCCCTCGGCAATTTCCAGGCAGGAAGAGCACTCACCACAGGGCTCAGAGCTGACGCCCCGCTCACAATTGAGGCATTTGGCCAGGATCCTGGCGATAGTGGTCTTGCCGACGCCCCGGGTGCCGGTAAACAGGTAGGCGTGGTGCAGTCGGTCGTGGTCCAGGGCATTCACCAGTGCCCGCAGCACATGCTCCTGCCCGACCATTTCCCGGAAAGTCTTGGGTCGCCACTTGCGTGCCAGCACCTGATAGGACATGAATGGATTGCCTTACAACACAGAAAGGGGGCTAGGATACACCAGCCGGGAGTGGACATAAAACATGGGAGTGAAATGAATGGCTGCCGCCCTGTTTCCTGGTACGCTGTCCAGGACGCCAGGGCCTCTTGTTTGAAACTCTCTCTGGCATTGCTCCCAGCGCTACTCCATTTACGTCTATAGGCTGCCTGGTGATGTGTTATACTTTTTGAGATAAACTATCATGATATATTATCTTACTTAAGGTGAGTCATGAGCATTGCTGAAAAAGTAAGGGTTGAATTCAAGCACATTCCTCCCGGAGGGGTGATTGCCAGTGCAGAATTACACCGGCTGTCCGAAGACAGTACGCAGGTGGACAAAGCCGTGTCTCGACTTTATAACGAGGCGGGACTGCACAAGATACGTAACGGGCTTTATTACAGGCCTGTTATCAGCCAGTATTTTGGGGTCTTGCCGCCCAAAGATAGTACGGTTTTGAAATCTGTGAAAAAACAATACAAGGCCACATTAGTACCTTCCGGGGCACTGGCAGCTTACCAGTTGGGCTTCATCGCGCGGGCACCCGAAGAAAGGGTATACAATACCAACAGACGTATTGCTTCTATTTCAGTGGACAACTGTCGAATAAAGTTTCGCCAGGTACTGGGGAAAAAATTTCACTCTGCCAGCGCTAAGCTCGTCACCTTGCTGACAGCAATCGAGTATCTGTTCAAGGAGCAGGTCGAGCCGAATAACTTACAGCGTCAGTCAATAAAAAGGCAGTTGCGCCAATATCCCGTGGAGACCATCAAAAAAGCGATTACACAGTGGCCCCGGTGGTTTAGAGAGGAAATAGCACCCTATATAGCACCCTCTATGGAACGCTACATCACGGGTATCAGCGCATTCAATATACCTTACCAGGGGCAGCTGGCGGACTGGCATCAAATGGGCATGCTGGCAAACAATAAGTTTCAAATTGCTGGAACCAACTACCATAGCGCCCCCGATCTTGGACCGGATGAGTTATTTGATTGCTCAGAATTTTTTGACAAGCACGCAATCTCATTACCCCTCACCTTATGTGCAAAGCCAACACGGGCGGTTAAGGACATTTTATATACCAATATTTTTATTAAAAATCGTTACCCCGGGGTTTTAGATCTTGATCAGTACCTTCTGTCCCTTTCAAATCATCAGCTGAATACCTGTGTTGATCAGCTGCGACCTTTTGCAAACCAACAGCAGTTAGAACGACTAAACCAATGGTTGATAGATAATGACATACACTGAAGAGCAGCAAATCGATCACGAACTGGTGATGAAAGCCCTTTGCCAGGGCTTCCACAAAAAATCGCTACCGATGGTGCTAAAAGGAGGGACGGCCCTGAAGCTTTGCTACGGATTAGATCGCTTTAGTGAAGACCTGGACTTTGATTCAATAAAGCCACTCAACCTTGTGCATTCGATAGAGGACATATTCACCCAACTGGGTAAAAACCGTGCGAAATTCCGGCACCCGAATATTACGCTCACAAAAAAAACTGACACTGTTCGCCGCTATCGTGTCACCTATGGGGATAACATTAACCTGAAAATCGAAACCTCTTTAAGAGGCACACCCGATGACAAAGATATAACCGAACTCAACGGAATTTTGACCTACAAAATTTCCGTACTTATAAAACAAAAGTTGTGCGCTCTTCAGGGCAGGACAACCGCAAGGGATTTACACGATGTAGTTTTTCTCTATGACAATTTCTACGATGATTTTGGGGACATTCAAAAGGCCACAATAACTGACCTCTACAATGCCCAGGACTCGGTACTGGAGCGTTTTAACCCCGCTTACAGCGAAGACTCTGTCTTAACAACAGCGGACCTCCTGACGGACTTAATGAATTTGATTGAACTGGTGGAATCTCACAAATAACAACAGTGAATACAGCAAGCCTGGCATTTCCCTGAGATCCCTGGGCCCTGAGTGTCCCAATTGGTACGCTAAGAGACTGGGAGCAAGGTCGCAAGCAACCCGATAGCGCTGCGATAACACTGATCAAAGTTGCCCGAAGTAACCCTGAGGTACTGGAAGGTATTGCCGCTTAACCAGCCGCCCAAAGCAACTAGCTTCGCGTCGTAGTTATTGGCTCTATGGCAGGATCGGCTTTGGGTTAAAAAACTCCAGAATACTTTCACGTTGAGCCATCGCATCACGATAACCGAGATCAATCAACTCTTTGCAAAAGGCCTTTTCAAACAGTAAATAACTCGCCAGGCTGGCACCGCCGCCTTTTTCTGTTGCCCCGATTACCCTCATCGCCAGCCGCATCGCTCTCGGTAGATCCTTGACATGTTTCGCCGCGATCTCGTCGAACTCCATACTCGGATAAATCACCAGTAAATCGATGGTACGCATGTCCCCGGGCGGGCTGTGAGGGCTTTCGTTCTGTGCGTACGCAACAAGGTCATTCACTGTTACCAGCGTGTCGATATCATGCTCCAGACTATCGATAAACGCACTGTTGAAGATATGACCTACCATTTGTGCCAGTGACGGAGAGTGCGCTTCCTGCTCCCGCCGTGGCACATGGGTTGCGTTGCCGCTCACACCTATGACTAACACGCGATCGGCGCCCATACGAATAACAGGGCTAATTGGTGCAAGTTGACGCAGTGCGCCATCGCCAAAATACTCCCGGCTGATTTTTTCAGCGGGGAGCAGAGCGGGAATCGCGGAAGAGCCCAGGATATGGCTGACATTCAAGCTGGTAGGCACACCGACGCTACGCCCATTACGCCATTTTTCCATTGTAGGCAGACCCTGGAAAAAAGTGACACTTTCCCCGGAGGTGTACCCTGTGGCTGATACACCAACCGCATCCAGGTAACCCTTATCAATGCGTTTCTGGATATTCCTGAACTGGATCGACTGGTTTAACAATTCCCGCAGCGGGTCATTGTTGAGCAGCGACAGCGGGCGAGTACGGCCAACACCCTGATTGAACAACGAGCCCAGCAGACGCCCCAGGCCACTGAGCAAATCCCAGCCCCCTGCCCTGTAGACGTTATCGACGTGTAATGAACTCCAGATTTTCTCGACTTTCTTTACTGCCAGGCGAAAATTATTCGCCGATGCGGCCAGCGCCACCGCATTGACAGCACCAGCGGAAGTCCCACTGATAATGGAAAATGGATTGTGGGCATTCTTTGCGTGCAAATCGGCAACGGCTTTGAGCACGCCGACCTGATAAGCACCTCTAGCGCCGCCCCCGGAAAGAACAAGTGCAGGTTTCATTTGCTATTTTTATGGTTGAGTATCTTTTGAAGTATAATCCAGCAGACACAGAATTTCACTGTGTACAGTGTGCGCAAAAGACCAATTAATTACCAAAAATGCGGCCTGTTATACGAGCCACTATGTGACGCGCCTGGCGAGCGCGTATTCGGTTACAATTCATGCCACATACCGGGCGTGTGAGAGAATCTCAATGAGAGATGTATGCCTGACTGATACACGGCATTAAATAATGTACAGAAAACTGAATGTCATTCGCTCAAGTATGGTGCCACTCACCATGCCCCTGGCTATGATTGCCGCACTGCCGGTTCTGCTGCTCACCGGATCCAGACGTAAAACCATTAATTTCGCCACCGCGCTTTGGGCCGATATGACCTGCAAGTTGATCGGCCTGAAAGTGCAGGTCACTGGAGAAGAACACCTTCAGGCTCCCCGACCGGCGGTATTTATTTTAAACCACCAGAGCAATGCCGACGGCTTCCTTGTCGCCAAATTGATACGCCGGGATATCGCCTACCTGGGTAAAGCGGAGCTTACCAGGTGGCGCATAAGGTCACGGCTAATGCAGTTTGCCGGCCTGATTCTCGTAGATCGCGACAATCCCGCCGCTGCCAGCAACGCGATGCAGGCACTGACCAATGCAGTACGCAAAGACGGACTCTCCGCTGCGATATTCCCCGAGGGTAGACGAAGTCATTCGACCACGCTCCTTCAATTCAAAAAAGGCGCTTTCCTGATTGCACTGCGAGCTCGGGTTCCCATCATACCAATCGTGATCCACAATTCGATTGATGCCCAGCCCCGGGGTGAGACGCTTTTCCTTCCCGCCACCGTCAAAATCGATGTATTGCCCCCCGTTGATACCAGCAAATGGAAGATAAAAGCACTCGATCAGCACATGGCGGATGTTGTTGGCCAGTTCCAGGTGGTTTTGGGCCAATCGTAGGCCTCTTATGCCGGCAAAAAAGTGCTCGCTTATGCCTTCGGAACAAATGCATAGCTTGAATCTACAGGCAAAAAAAAATCTGGCCACTACGCCAGACGGTTGATGCCGGGGCCAAATGACTCATTATTAGCCAGCTCACAGCTACCGCTCCGGTTTCACGCTATGCCTTGTCCCACAATGTGGCTATTCCGCCAGGCCCTGACTGACGAGGACAAGGCGGGTCGAGAGCAATTCATGGCCTGGTGCCGGGAAATCACTATCGATATTCGCCACCCGCAAGCGGCGCAGTATGAGCAAATGCTCGAGGAGTACCGGCAGGCGGTGCGCGATGCCTGCGACCAATTGGAACTCGATGTTCAAATGCGCTGTTTCTGGGAGGCCCCTGGCATCACATTCGATGCCCGCTGTATAGAGGCTGTCCGCTCTTCCGCCCGGGGCGACGGGTAGTCTCATAATAGTGGGACAGCGGATCCACATCCGTATCGAAGGGCACCAGAGAGATGGCCTCCAGGAACAGGGAGAACAATTCCGCCTGGGTGGAAACGTCCAGCTTGGTATGAAAGCGTTTATTGTGGACCTTTACCGTGTCGATACTAATGTTCAGCAACCGCGCGATGGATTTACTGGAGTGCCCCTTGAGAATGAGTTGCCCAACCTCGCACTCGCGTTTGCTGAGATGGTCCCTGCCAAAATTGCGAAAAGCCCTTCCCAAGGGGGGCCGAGAGGTTAATGTGCCCTACTCCCGCTGACTGATGCCGGCGACAGAGCCCTGCCAGCACGTGCACTCTATCGCTGCAGAACTGAATATGTCAAAGAGGACGCTGAGCCGCAGGCTCTCCGATCGAAATACGAGCTTCCGCGAAGAATTATTCAGGGTGCAGGAACAACTGGCAAAGTCATATCTTGAAGACAACAGGCTGCCCTTATCAGAGATAGCCTTTCTTATCGGTTTCGAAAATCAAAGCTCCTTTACCAGGGCGTTCAAACGCTGGACCGGCGAAACTCCAAAATCCTGGCAAAGGCGTTAATCTTACCTGATCAACTCAGTGGAGAAATTCTTTACCTCCCCATGGCGTCATAACAGATCAGGGATTCACCAGCGCGCCGCCGCCCTTGAGCGCCAGCACCTCGTTACAGCCATCGGCGATCAATCCGGAACGGGCATCGCGCAACAGTTTCTCCATCGGGTATTCTTTGGTCATCCCGTTACCACCAAAAATCTGCAATGCGTCACTGGCAACTTCGAACGAAAATTGTGTGGCAGTAATCTTGGCAGCAATCGACGCCTGCAGCGCGGCCCTGGGGGCGTTCGCGTTGAACTCAACAACACGACGAGTCAATGCCCGTGCCGCTTCCAATTTGCGAAACATATGAAACAAGCGGTAGCGCACATTCTGGTGCTGAATGATAGGCACACCACCCTGTTTGCGTTCATGCGCGTAGGCAAGCGCGTGCTCATAGGCAGCCCGTCCAACCCCAACCCAGGTGGCGGCAACATGCGGATTCGCCTCGGTCAGCGTTGCATAGGCCAAGTCCACGTAAGTGTCTGGTCCGGCCAACAGGTGTGACAGCGGCACCTCTACCTGATCAAAAAACAATTCACCCTGATTACAGCCGCGCATGCCACTCTTGTCGAGAGGCTTGCCACGGCCGACACCATCCGCATCGAGGGGTACGATCATGCACAGGCCGGGCTTTATTTCCCCCCCGACATCCGCATGACAATACAAAACGACAACCTCGGCAGTCATTGCCCCCGAGCACCACGCGGCTTTTTGCCCATTGATAATGATCTTGTCGCCATCGATGCGCGCAATGCAATTGGGCCGCCCGTACGTCCCGTTCACGGCCTGCAGGGCACCATTGCCGTCAAGCATGTCTGTACCATGATCCGGCTCGGTTATGCTCCAGCACCCTCTCTTGCCATCGCAGTATTCAGCCATCTCCTGGTTCCCCGCCAGCAGCGAGAACATGACTGGAAAATGGTTGACCAGAATAGCCACCGCCAGCCCGAGGTCACCCCAGGCGAGTTCTTCAGAGGCTATGGCCAACACCCGGGCACGCTCGGTTGCATCCATCTCCGCCATTTCGACCAGGCTCAGGCCCAGGCCCTTGGCTTTCTCCATGACCTCCCAATAAACGGATCCCGGTGCAATCGCATCCTCCGGATCCATCTTATCCATTGCAATGCCGGCGGGCCGCATGACCTCTGCCGCAAAGCGGTGTGCCGATTCCTGGATAGCCCGTTCCGTATCACTCATTGGCGGCTCTGCTCCGCTCATCGGTAACTCCAAAAAATCACTCATGCTTTTTCTCCCGCTCTATTCTAACCATCTTGTTAAATCCCGGTAGGCCCGGTGTTCCAACCACCTAAGTTTCAGTGACAGTCCAGGTCAGGTGACCCCGCTGCGCAACCGCTGCAATCATTTCCCTGGCACCAAATGCGGCCGCCGGCGAGATCGCTCCGGCACCGCGCTGCTCCCCATTCAAAATACGCTTACACGCTTCTGCGGCAAAAACCGCTGTCTGCAGATAAGGTCCGTTGCCCCGCAGTACTACATTGACAGAAGCCGTATTCCCGCGCGCTTTGCAACTGATAATACTGCGATTCACGTTGGGGTCCTCGCGAGGGGGCTCCTCCGACACCATAGCGTTGCCCATAGCATTGGTCTGCTGTTCCCGCTCGTCCCCTTCGAGGTGACTGTACTTTTTCTCAAACTCCTTGATCGTATCGATTATCGCACCCACCATCTCCACGTTGCGAAATGCCACCAGTACACTACAGTTAGCGACCCTGGGGTCGTTTTCATACCACACGGTTTCCCCGCTGCCGCCCCAGGGAAGCGCCTGCAGTTGCATATGAGTATCGGGTACCGATACCAGATAGGGCGTGGCCCGCGGCCAGGTAGCCAGTGCCTTATTTACGATATAGTACTGGTCGTTAACCAACATGCGCATGAACGACATGGTCGATGCGACACTGGTGAAAGAATCCGCCAGATAAAGTATATCCAGCGTATCCACACCCGGATGCTCCAGGGCAACCTCGGCGGCCAGCAATCCACCTACCCACATCCAGGAACAGGCCGGGAGCAGCAACAGGCCCTTGTCCTCGAATTGCGCGCCATACTCTCGCCTGACATGAAACATCCAGTCCTGCTCACCCGTTGTATCCAGGTAGTGGCAGCCGCTCTCTAGCGCCGCTTTCACCACGGGCTCCGCCAACTGCATGAACGGACCCGCCACGTTGTAAACAACTTTCTTGCCTCGCAGCAAATCACCGAGCGCAGCCTCGTCGTGATCAACCGCTACGCACTGATAGTCATGCCCCTGCAACTCCGCAATCCCGGCCATTTGCTCCTCCAGGCGCTGCTGATTGCGCCCGGCGGCGATGAACGGAATGCCGTATTCAGCCAGGTGCCATGCGATAAGCTTTCCGGTGTATCCACTGGCGCCATAAATAACTACTTCTGCATTCATGATAGAGTTCCTCGTCGGTATTATTGGGAGTGTTCAGTGAAAACTGCCTCAGGATGATTCTGAAAAAATTCGAGGCAAAAGCGTTCCTGCGGTTTCTCTGATGCGGTTTTGGGTATTTCATTCATTATTTGTATAAACCCCGGCACGAAGTTTGATTCGAGATGCTGGCGGCAGTGGCGGTACAGGTCGGCGGCATCTAACTCTGCGCTTTGTATTGCCACCACCACGGCAACGACATCTTTTTCGCCTGGCACCCCTGAGGCCGCCTCGACGCCATATACAAAAACGTCATCGACCTGAGGATACTCCGCAATAGCCTTCTCTACAAAACCAGAATTGACGAAGTCGCCGTTGTGGCGTATCCCTCCGCCCAGTCGGTAGTCGAAATAGAACCAGCCCGCCTCATCAGTGTGCCCCACATCGCCCATACGCAACCAGCCATGGTGGGTTTTTCCCCTCGAAGCCTCGGGGTTTTTGAAATACACCACCGGGGGGGCGCTACCATCGGCATTGCGAAAAACGATCTCGCCCTGCACCCCGGGGGGGCACTCGGCGTCATGCTCGTCCACAATTCTTGCCTCGAGGGTCGGTGGCGGCTTGCCGATGCTTCCCACCGGGCCTGACCCAGGTGCATTGAAGGTCATACCCCCTTCGGCCGCACCATAAAATTCGAAAATTTGCAGGCTGAACCGGCGGGCGAAGTCCTCCCAGATGGCAGCCGGCATGCCCGCACTGAGCACCATCCTGACCGGATTATCCGCGTCATTCTGGCGTTCAGGCTCGCTATAAATTGCCGTGGTCATGCCGCCCAGCAGATTAAAAAAGGTGCAGCCGTAGCGCCGGCATATGTCCCACAGGCGCGACTTGGTGAACTTGCGACTGACCACACAGGGCAACCCCATTTTCAGCGCAATACCCAGGGTAATCAATTGGGCGTTAGCATGGGTAAGGGACAACCCTGTATAGAGACGGTCTGAGTCTCTGAGGCCCAGCAGAGGGCCGATGGACGCCACATTATCAAACCTGGCGTAAGATGCCACAATCGCCTTGGGGTCACCTGTGGTACCGGATGTAAACAACATCTGCATGGGCTCGAGCGGATCTTTTACCGCGACCGGCAATGCCTCCCCCGCTTGCGGCGGCAAATCGGACAACCAGGTGAGCGCAACGGGCGCAGGGGGCAAATCGGCCACCGCTCCAGTGTTGAGCACCCACAGCCACTCCAGGGCCGGCGCCTGGGGCAAAACCGCCAGAACCGCTTCCAGGGCATAATCGGCGACTATGGCACCCCGGCACTCGACGAAGCCCAACATATACGCCAGCTTTTCACCCCGGGTGCGTGGATCAATGGGCACAAAGACCGTGCCGCAAACAGAAGATGCAAGCATCGCGTCGACAAACTCCGGATGATTCTGCATAACCAGTGCAAAACTGTCCCCTTTTGCCATACCCGCAGCGACCAGTGCAGAGGCCAGGCGCTGACCGTTATGTTGCAATGCCCGGTAGCTGCGCACTTCCTCTCGCAATTCATTGTGGGCATCAACATGAACAAAAGTGAGGACGTCAAAATCATCACCTTCATTCGCTCGCGAATCGATCAGATTGGCAAGAATAGCCTGGTCAGCCATAATTCTTTCAGTCCGTATTCAACTGGAGAGCGAGGCATCGCCATCCCGACGCCCGCGACAGTGTCTCATGGGCGAGTCCTCAGGTAATTCTTATTGGCTGTGCACACCCTGATGTACAAGACTAACGATTGTGCGCGGTGCGGAAGATGTTTACAGGCGACATTATGTTTGTTAATTTCCGACAACGGTTTAGCGGGATAATTTAATACAAAAAATGGTGATTCACTCTGACAAACGCATTGGGGGCTCGCGCCACCGCGCCTACGGCCTGAACCCTTTCATCTCCCTGTTGAAGGAAGAAGGCCTTGATCCAGAGCCTTTACTGGCGGAAAACGCGATCCCGCTGGAGGCGCTTGAAGACCCGGATTACACCCTGGCGCCCGGCAAGGAACTGGTTTTCATGGAGCGCTCACTGGCGGCACTCGATAAGCCCGACCTGGGGCTGCGCTGCGGGCCCCGCTATCACCTGTCCTTCTACGGTATGCTCGGGCTGGCGGCGATGACCAGTGAAAATCTGACCGAAGCCTTCCGGGTCGTCTTCAAATACCTTCCGATGACCTGGTCATATATGTACTGGTCCCTGCGCACCGAGGACGATCTTGCGATCATCAGCCTGGAGCCGCAGCGCGATCTGGGTGGTTGCTATCAGTACATGATCGACCGCGGATTGGCAGCGAGCTATACCATCGCGTGCGATGCCCTGGGGTATCCACCACCACTGATAGAGGTCAATGTGCGTCAGCCTGAGCCCTCCTATGCACAACTCTATCGCGATACGTTCAACTGCCCGGTCAATTTTGGTGCACCGGGTAATGATTTCAGGGTGGAAGAAAGCTACTTCCGACTCCCCTTGCAGCAGGCAGAATCCGAATCAGCCCGTATTTTCGCCTCGCAGTGTGAGCAGATCTGCGCCAACCTGGTAAAGGAAGGCAGCTTTTCCGAGGTCATCAGACAACACCTCCTGCAGCTACCGAACCAGATGGCGAGCCTGGAAAATATCGCCGATAGGTTGCACATGACACCGCGTACCATTCAACGCAAGCTTGCCCGCGAACAAACCAGTTACCTGGAACTCGTTGAGAACGTGCGACACAATCTCGCCGTGGAATACCTCAAGACCACGGCTCTGTCCATAGAGGAAGTCGCGGTAAGACTGGGCTACGCGGACGCGCCCTCCTTCAGCCATGCATTCAAGCGCTGGACAGGGGTCTCCCCCGGCACTATGCGAGTGTAGCGGACCTCAGAATCTGCAGGTATTGTGTAAAGCCTGGCGGCGGCCCATCAGGCGACTGGGGACACCGCTGTCACGGAGACCGGGTGACCGTCCAACAGGGGCGAACCGGTCAAGGGGTCCAGGTCCTCCACGTCTGACGAAATAATATCGTTGATATTGATTCCGCTGGTCTGCTTTGCCGTCGACCAGTTGGACTGACCACCGTGACCCCAACCGTGTGGATAACAGACCGCCCCGGGCACCACCTCGTCTGTTATCTTGACCAGACAAGTCAGCTCCCGGTGCTTGCCCGAAATGACCGCCGACTGGCCGTCACTGATGCCGCGTGACTGTGCGTCGTCAGGGTGCATGTACAGGGCTGGTTGCTGGCCCTGAACGAGCCCCTGGACATTATGCATCCAGGAATTGATGTTTTTCACCGAACGGCGACCAAACAGTCGCAATTGCCCCTCTTTGGGTTTCAGTCTGATGCCTTCCTGTCGCAGCCTGTCCAGGTCGCCGGCGATCAAGTCGTTCCACAACACCAACTTGCCCTCTTCATGCCGCGCGTGACGCCGCCATTCACCATAGGCATTGAAACCCTTTATCTCCAGGCCATGGGGGTGTTGCCGCACCAGATCCAGACTGAGTCCGTCGGGGTTTTCTCCATATTTATCGCCCAGCATGCCGTTGCGAATGGTCATATCCAGAAGTGTTATTTGATCACTGTTTTTGTGTTCCTCCCACAACTCCTCGGGCAGAAGTGTCATCGCCACCGGGTTGGGCAGACCCATGCGCGCGGCCAACTCCATAAAGATATGTTGCTCTTCCCGGGCTTCGCCCATCGGTTCGATTGCCGCCGGGGAGAAATGCATGGCCGGGCGCGGCATGGTGGTGATAGAAAATACCGGTACATCCTCACGCTCAAAAAAGGACGTGCAGGGCAGGATGAAGTCGGCGTATTGATTGGTTTCGTTGATGTACAGGTCAATGCCCACCAGTAAATCCAGTGATTGCAGCGCTTCTTCGAGGCGCGAACCGTTGGGGAAAGACAGTACCGGATTACCGGCGCTGACCATAAGTGCGCGCAGTCGATCCTCTGAGTCATTCAAGATCTCATCCGCCAGCACCGTGGCTGGCAGGTGGCCACCAACACCGGGCAGATTGCCGGTCCGGGTACGCGTCTTACCGTGACTGTTGGCTGCGCCCCGGTTACTGAAATCGTCCGGCAAAAAGGGGTTCAGGCCCATAAAGCTGCCCCCTTCGACGCCGAATTTACCCGCGACAATGTTCAGTGCCAGCAGTAGCACATTGGTCAGTGCACCATAACTCGCCCGGCTGATTCCCAGCCGGCTATAACACGCGGCCCGCTTTCTGGAGGCGAAGTCCCGTGCTATCTGGCGCATGGTTTCGACCGGGATACCGCATTCCCGGGCGCAGATTTCCATGGAAAAGCCAGCGAGGCACTTGGCCAGTTGATCCGCGCCGACAACGTCGGCCGCGATGAACTCACTATCTGTCAAGGATTCATCAAACAGGGTCTTAAGCAGTCCCACCATAAAATAGATATCGGAATTGGGCAGGATCGGTTGGTGTGTGTAGCGTTTGGCTGTTTTTGTCGCCCGCGGATCGACCACCACTACTGCACCGCGCTCAGCAATCGCATCCAGGTCGTCCCTGACCAGCGGCGCATGCAGCAGCGACGCATGTGATTCCAGGGGATTGGCACCCACAATCAACAGGTAATCGCAGTTGGGGAGATCCGGAATGACAAATCCAGGCCCGATCACCGCCTCGTTGGCGAAACAAACAGCCGAAATATCTGCCGCTGACGGCGTGTAATTTTGCGTCGATCCAAGGCTGTTGAGAAAGGCGATCATCATATCGTAATTGATGCCGGCGAAAGCCATAGGGTTGCCGACATAGGCGCCGATGGACTCACCGCCGAACCGCCCCTTGAGATCAGACAGCCTTTGGCTGATCTCATCCATGGCCTCCTCCCAGCTGATGCGGGAGAATTCCCCGGGGCCACCGCTGCGTTTCATCGGATACAGGATACGCTCCGGATCGTTGGCGACATTCACCATGTTTGGCCCCTTGGTGCAGATAAACCCCTTCGAGCTGACGTTGTCCTTGTCCGCTTCAACCTTGACCACCGCGCCGTTTTTTACGGTTACCTCCAGTCCGCACAAAGCTTCACATATCCGGCAATACATTACATGTTTACCGTCTTCACCCGGTTTTAAATTAAATTGTGCCATTCTTGTTCTCCCGGCGCCCCAAACAGACACCTACAGAAAGCCAATGCAAAGACATCACAGGCGATAAGTCAGGCCAGTTGTTCTATGGGGGATAGTTGCTATCAAGCACAAATCTATATCCATCAATGGCCCAGTTAAATGTTTACATACGACGTTGTAATTGCTTATTCCCGACATTGGGGTATCGCGCTTGCCTGTTGCCCGTTCCCTGCCATCCTGTTTTAACTATGATGTCAATTGATGTCAAAGAAATGACGTCTCCGATCATTGCTCATCCGGGAAAAGATAGCTAGTGTACCTCGTCGAAGTTTTTCATTGATGGCTATAAAGCCCAGCAAACTTTAATGAACTAGCAGAGAGAAAATAGATGATAAAACTGGTTTATTGTGTGTACCGCCGGAACGATATTTCTGAGACAGACTTCCACGAATACTGGCTGAATGTGCACGGCCCCAAAGTTCGGAGCGTTGCCAGGGATATTGGTGCGGTGAAATATGTGCAGAGTCGCATTTGCGCTCCCGAACTGAATCAAATGCTGAAGGAATCCCGGGGGCTCGCCCCGGCTTATGACGGTATTACAGAAGTCTGGTGGGAAAGCGCGGAGGCAATGGCAGAGGCCGTAGACACGGACGCGGGCGCCGCCGGGATGCAAATGCTGTTGGAGGATGAATCAACCTTCATTGATTTCGGCCAGTCCACTGTTTTCATGACCACCGAGACGGAGATTTTCAATTACACTGCAGCTGGTGAGGGTAAGTAATATGGACAGAATGTCGGGAAAAAACGTTCTCATTACCGGCGGCGGAAGTGGTATTGGTAAAGCATCGGCATTGCTCTTCGCCCGGGAAGGCGCACGTGTATTTTTGAGCGGGCGAACTGAAGCCAAGCTTGCCGCTGTAGCGGACATGATCAGAGCAAGCGGTGGCGAGGCGGATTTTGCCGCCGGTGATTTATCCCTGGCGCCAATCGTAGACCAGATCTTTGATGCCGCTTTGGCGACTATGGGGCGCGTCGACTGCGTGATAAATTCCGCGGGAGTCGGCTATAATTGGAACGCTGTCAGTCCTGGCTCCATGAACGAAATCGCAGACACTCCGATCGATAAATATCATGAAGTGGTTGCCATTAACATGGATTCAACCTTTTTCATGTGTCGGCGCGCCATACAACACATGCGAGAAAACAAGTCCGGGAATATCGTCAATATCTCTTCGATCTACGGGATTGTCGGGACACGTGACTGCCACACCTACAGCGCGGTTAAAGCGGGAATTGCTCATTTAACAAAGTCCATCGCCGTGCGCTATGCCGAGGACGGCATTCGAGCCAACTGCATCGCACCGGGCTTTACTGAAACTCCGATGACCGAAAGTGTAATGTACATGTTCGATGACAAAGAAAGTGTGGCGGCAATCATTCCGGCAGCACGGCCGGGAACCCCGGAAGAAATCGCCCATGGCTGTCTTTATCTGGCGAGCGATGAATCATCGTATACGACAGGTGTCCTGCTGCCCATAGACGGCGGCTGGAGCGCCAAATAAAGTTCACAAACGTCCGGTCTCTCAACGCAGGGCGTAAACGTCGTAGGCGGCAAACCAGTTCTCAAGGTCACCCACACCGATATTCACGCATTGCAGCCGGTTGAGCCACAGGTAGTCCGGGTGCGACGTAATCATGCGCAGCCCCTCCGGGGTCGGGCCGATGTTTTCGGGCGGGTTGCGTAGGTTCGCCTTGTAAGAAAAAATATGTTCCATTGAGTAGTCGTACATTTTGTGTCTCCTGGTTATTACATCATGTACCCAGCCGGCGTAATGCCGCCCTGGTCAGATACTGGTCATAAACCTCGGGATTATTGACCTGCATACGGTAGCCGCCGTCAATCTCACTGACTTGCGCCAGCCTCGTAATCCGGTTGGTTTGTATATCGTGCGCGTGAACACGGGTCCAGGACCAGTAGGGGTGCTCGCCATCCATCACCCGCTTATCGCCTTTTTCATAGAGGGAATAGGCGCCATCGAAAGAACGGAAGATTTCTCCGCGTCGATCGAAACTCACCATACTCAATGGCAGCAGTGTCCTGGCGTCAAACCACACACGTTTCTTGCTGATGGGCGCCCTTGGATAGCCAGTCGGCTCGGCCTCAACCACAATCGCCTCGGGGACCAGTTCCACCTCCGTATCCCAGAATGTTTGTCCCTGCTGTCCGCCGTGAACCGTGTGTTCCCAGTTTGGGTGCTCGGCGTTCCAGCTGTTACTGACTGCCGCCAGTGCCGGGCCGCGGTGGATGGTGCGGTAGTTGCCCCAGGTGAGAAAGGGGTCGCCTGCCGCCCATGCATCCGACAGGTATAAAGTGGAGCCGGGAATCAAAGGCTCAAAGCGCTGGTTGGTCGGGAAACGCCTGACCCGTTTGAAAGCGGGCAAATAACCATACAAATCCGGGTAGCGGTTCTGGTCGTAATGCCAGATGCTCAAATAGGAGGTGCCCTTGATATCGTTGGGCGACATAAAAAACACCGACTGATAGCGCAGTTTGTCCTCGTGTCCAGGCCAGTAAGGTTTTGGCTCTACCACAAGCCGCCCTACGGGGCTCAATTCCACCCAGGCCGACTGGTACTTGTAAGCCACTGCCCCCTTCTCGTCAAGATCGTATTCCTTGACCGCGGCCAGAGATACGTCATGCCGTCCCCAACTGAGTGTAATGCCGGCGAATACTTCCACCGCCGATTTCGGGTCTGGGAAGGGGTTGCCGCCTATCCAGGGTTTACCTTCGCGAGTCACCACGTTACCGTCTTCGGCGAATTGTGCCTGCCCCTGATTGCGTAATGTCGCCTCAATATATTCCCAGGGACTCAACTCCATGATGTTGGTGGTGGTTGGTCGAATAGTAAGCACCCGTCCCATCTGCGCGATCTGCGTGTACTGAATAGGATCGAAAAGATCTTTCACCAGTTCGACATTACCCGCATCAATACGATCGCCCGTACTCAGCTTGCCGCCGGTGTAGGCCTCTATGGACAGTAACTCATCGGGGTAGGCGCGCTCTATGCTGCCACTATTGGCGATAGTCGGCCAAAGCGGCGCAAGAACGCCGGTTGCCAGCACCCCACGACTCAATTGAGAAAGAAAATGTCGACGTGAGTAATGCCGGTCATATCGACGAATATGCATATTAGTACTCCTGCTGCCCGGGACAGTCTTTATTGCCGGTAAATCCCGCCAGGATCTGCTGCTGACTCTGTTCCAGACGATGATTGTACACCTCAATACGCTGCTGCAGCGAGCAACTGCGGCTCGCTCCCGCTTCGCTGGCAACCAGCAGTTGCAGGCGATGCAGCGATACATCAAGCCACCGGGACGACCCCTCTGGTTCAGCCGCCGCAATGTGTGCCAGCGCACGTTCAGCGGCAAAGCTGTCACCCATGGCCTCCGACTGCTGCGCCAGTTGCTCCCAGGCATCACCTGAATTGGGAAATGAAGCCAGCATGGCACGGATCGCCTGCAATGCCTCTGTATCCTGCCCTATCGCACGCAGGGCTCTAATTTGCAGCAGCCATACCTGTCGCTGTAGTTGCGGCTGGGGCGGGAGGCGCGGCAACCACAGCTCGCACAGCTGGGCTAAATCCGCGTTGCGCCCTCCAGACTCGAATTCCCGCAGCAACACGTATAACTCATGATCTATAGCCGAGTCCATGCCGACCGCGGGCAAGCCCGCAAAAAATTCGCGCAGGCCTTGCGGCCCTTGTCCACGGTCTATCAAGCGCAACCGCGCCCATGCCAGAACCCGCTTTTGGGAAAGGTTCAGCGCCGGGTTTGTGTACAGGATATCGAGACTCTGCAGCACCTCCATGACATCTTCGGTGATCACGCTGCGCAATTGCACCGCCAGTACCTGCATTTCAAGTGTATCGCGCTGGCGACGAGGCAGGTCCTCGAGTAGCGCCAGGGCTGACCGCGCCACATCAAAGGCGACCTCTGGCTCACCGTCTGTTAACGCACCCTGAAAGCGCCCCAGCGCCACCTCCAACTCAACCGCGCGCACGCTGTCTTCAAGGCGCGCATCGGCGCCGGCCTGCTTGAGATGAAGTGCCCGCACGTCGGCATCGTCGACCACCCGCGCCAGGGCCAGGTGCGCACTGGCAATGTCCGGGTCAGTCGCAGCGGCCCCTATGAACTCCCGGGCCGCGCTCTCCAGTCGGGACGCGCGCGCAGTCGAGGGCTGGCTCTGGTACATTGCCTCGGCAACGATAAATTGCAGTTTGACCACTGAAGCCTGCAACTCGGGCGCCAGGGAGTCGATCTTGCGCAGTCCCTCTATGATCTCCATCGAGTCCCGTGTCAACTCGATCTGGTACAGCGAAACCGCATAGTGATAGCGAAAAAGTGTGAGGTTCAGCGGCAAGGTGACGGCGTCCGTTAACAGAAACTGTCGAAATTTCAGCACATTGGATTCGTATTGCTGGTACATATAGGCAAATTCCGCGTCTACCAGCAGTCCCAGGGGTCCGATGTCATGGCCCACGACCTCATCCCGGTATTGAAGGATGCGGGCAAACAGGCGATCGTCCAGGAAGCCCTGTGCTATGAGTTGACGCAAATACTTCGCGGCCTCGTTCGCGCCGCTGCCGTGCTCCCGGTGACCGGCAAGTAACGCCATGGCCTGCTCTTTAACAAGCCGTGCAGTTGTTGCCGTCAATGGCTCACCTTGAACTATCGTGATGGTGCCACCACCGTTGGCGCGCAGCGCGATAAGGCTCAGTTCTGTGTCAATGATCTCATGCAGCGGATTGTCGGGGTCGAGTTCCAGCGCCTGTTTTAACAGGCTCAGGCGTTGCTTCATGGTTGCCTCGTCCTCCTGCAGCTGCGCCACGTAGGCCAGTCCCAACCAACTACCATACACCAGTCCGGGATAAAGTATTCGCAGCGAGGCGGCCTGAAAGCCGCGCTCCGCTCGCGACAGGCCGGTCACCCGGGCGGCCTGGTCTTGCGCATGTTGGGCCAGGGACAGATCCAGCCACGCCTGCCAGTAACGCAACGCCGCCAACGCCCGATTTACCTCGTACCAGATCTGTGAGCGGTACAGGGTTTCCAGTGCGCCCTCGTCCTCGTTGGTCGAAAGTTCCAGCTTGCGTATACCCTCTCGACAGCCGTTATGGATCTTTTCGCCGAGTTGACGGCTGCCCAGCAGGGGGTCGCGCCGGGTCTCGATCTCGCGCTGCCGGGCGACCAATTCGCCAAAGGACTCCGCCAGCTCGGTGCATTGCTGCGCGCTGAACTGGCCGCTCTCAGCGGCGCGCAGCAAGTCTTCCTGGCCGTTCACCGGGTTCGCGACGGCGGCTTGCGCTGCCTGCGTCAAAGGCAACACGGCGCCGACAAGTAGGCTCAAAATCCATTGTCGCTGGGCCATTACAAGGCCTCCAGAAGTAGCGACATCTCCGCGGAGAACTGGCCGCCCATGATCAGGGACAGCAACTGGCGAGCAACCACAATGTCACCGTCCATGGTCGCTGCGATGCCATTGCCGGCGTCGGCAATGGCCTGGAACTGCAACATTGGTTTGTTACGATAGAGGGCCCGGTTGACCTTGCGCCCCAATGAGGCCTCGATCAATGCCGGGTTGGAATCGTTGCTCACATCGAGGGTGGAGACTTGCCCGCCATGGGCCACCATGTCCCGGGTCAACGCCAGTAGTCTGTCAATATTGGCTTGATGCGGGGGCGCGTCGCCTATAATCACCACCACCCGTTTGACACCCGGCCGCCAGTTCGCGTTCCCGGCGACTTCCATACCCGCGGTGACCGCCTCCTGCCAGCTACCACCTCCCTTAGCCTCCAGAGCATCCAGGAAGCGTGACAGCTTGGCCAGCGAAAAGGTCAGTGCCTGGGAGCGGGTGACGAACTCGGGGTCATCATGGTCTCGATACGCCACGACGCCGAAACGTGCCACGGGCACCAGTGACCGCACGGAATCAACGATATCCACGATGCGTGTTGTGACTTCCGCAATGGCCCAGTCCATGGAACCCGTTGCGTCGACCAGGAACATGACATCCAGCCCGGTTTCCCGCAGACCCCGCACATAGGCGGCGAAGCGATTACTAGACCGACTCAGGCCAGTTCCGATACCCCTGCCAAAGCCCGCGGTACCCTGGCCCTCTGTGAATACCGTGGTATCCAGCGCGGGGGGGGCAAGAAGGGATTTGGCGCTGCCACCCGCGGCTGCCACCATCGCCAGGTCAACAGCAGGCGGCGGTGGCAGTTCACTGGTGCTGGCCACCAGTACGACCGGCGGCTCAAACTCCGGGGGCTCCTCAAATAACAGTTGCTCTGGTTCCTGTTCCTTTTCCCTGGCTAATGCCAATTCAACTTCCACCACATCGCTCGCCCGATTCACGCCAGGCAGGCCCAGACCGCGCCCAGCCTGCCATGAGAGTACCAGGTGGACCAGTACCGAGATCAGCAGCAGGGCGCACCACAGCGTGAGCTGGCGCACGCCAATCATAAATCGCACCTCCTGCGGAGGCCGTCAGCCGCTACGGTCATCGTTTATAGTCACCAGGGAGATTTTCTCGACCCCGTGGTCGCGCATCAATTCCATCAGTGGCAGTAGCGTACCGCTAGGGGTGCCGGCATCCGCGCGCAGGGTGAGACGCCTCGGCAGGCTGTTGTCTGCCCGGGCAAGCCAGGTGGCCAGTTGCTGCAGATTCATCTCCTTCTCGCGCAGGATAATAGTGCCATCCCTGGCCAGAATCCAATCGGTGTGGGCAGAGGTGGATACCGTATTGCTGCGGGATCGCGGCGGCACCACATCTTCACGCACCAACTCCGAGATATTGCCGGCGATAAGAAAAAACATCAGCAACAGGAATATGATATTGATCATCGGGATAATCTTTTCATCGATGCGCTTGCCGGGCCGGGTCGACACCTCCAACTTGATCAACTTACTCACTCCTGCAACCGGACAATCTGCAGGTTGGACAGTGCATGGCGCTGTAGCACATCGACCACGCGTACCAGCAATTGCACCGGAAGATCATCATGCGCATGAACAAATACAGGGGTCCGGGTATCATAAGCTTTTCCCTCGAGGTATGAGTTCAGCTTCGCGGTATCCAGTGTATGCCCGTCCAGCCAGATCCGGCCATCCTCGAACACCTGGACTTCAATAGCGCGCAATACCGAAGTACCCGCTTGTTCCTGCCGGGCCATGTTGAAACCCATCTCACCAAAGCGCAGAAAATTACTTTCGAGAATAAAAAAAAGCAGCAGGATAAAGACAATATCGATCAGGGGGGTCAAGCTGATCCGGCGGAGGGAGGGGGACGGAGATTGCGGTAGGCGCATGCTGCCTGCGTCTCAAGCTGCTGAGCCCGGATTTTTGTAAAGTCCGGCGGTGAATAATCGGGTCAACATATCTTCAATGCGCGCCCGCAAGTTGTCGATACGTCCCTGCAGCCCAGCGTGTACCAGTGCGAACGGAATTGCCACACACAGTCCCACCGCCGTGGTCAGCAATGCCTCCCAAATGCCGCCAGCGAGCATGCCAGCATTGGCACTCGAACCCTGCTCCGCAAGACCGTGAAATACGTCAATAATGCCCAGTACCGTGCCAAGCAAGCCCAGTAGCGGCGCCAGATAGGACACTTGTTCAAGTATCCCCAGCAGCGAGGAGAGTCGTGTCAGGATTTGCTGGGCCATTCGGGTCAGCTCGGCTTCAACAGTGGCCTGGTCAACATTGCTCCGGGACAACCAGCCCATACCCTCCCGGATGATGGCGGCGACCGGCGAGTTGCTGCCGTCAGCTATCGCCAGTGCGTCGTCCTCCTGCCCCCTGCACCAACGGGACACGGCTTCATCCAGTGGCCGCAATGAACGCGAGGAATAGGCGCGAAACTGAATCAACTTGTACAGGGTAACCGCGAGGGCCACCACCGACATCAGCACCAGGACCAGCACCACCGGCCCACCTAGCATCAGCAGTGCCAGCCAGTCTCCCTGCTCCGGCAGTTGCGCCAGCATCTCCAATCAGAACTGGTAAGTCAGTCGAAATGCCACCTCATCGGCCCAATCGAGTGTACTCAGGGTATTTTTGTTATCGCTATCGCCACCCATGAAGTTGGCGAATAGCTCGACGGCCCAGGCCTCCGAGGGTTTCCAGCGCAGCCCCGGTTGTATCAGGTAGCCGCCTTTTGGATCCCACAGAATCGCGAAGTCGGCCCGCCAGATCAGATTGGGGAAAGGTTGCTGGAAGGCAAAGGAAAGCGCATCGAAGCCATCGCGCCCACCGGGGGGCGATTTATCGGTATTCGCGCCGTACCCGTCCAGGTGCCTGCCGAACAGGTCACTCTCGGACTTGTGCATCCACTGCAACACCATAAAGGTGGCCGGGAAGCTCTCCGAGAAGCGCTGGTACTTCTCAAACACCAGCGAGGTGACCCACTCATCATCTTCAAGATAATCATGTGCCAGTGAGGGATCAGTAAACACCTTGTCCGGCGTATAGGTGGCCTCGAAGCGGACCATTAACTGATCAATCAGGGTGTCTGGCTCCCCGAAAAACATGTAGTTCATGCCAAAGCCGTAAATCTCCTCGCGTTTGTATCTGCGATCGATGTGACCGCGCAGGTCGCCCAGCCCCTCCGCCGGCGCGGAAAAGAATGCATCCAGCAATATCGTGGCATCGTCATAATTGTCGATCTTGCCCAGCCCAAAGGCATCGATAACAGGATCGGACAACAGCTGCGCTACCGGGAAATCATCCAGCAGCTGTTGCAGGTTGGCGCCATTCAGGCGCGCTCTGCCGGAGTAATTAAACCACTCTTTCGCGGAGTACACCCCCTGGCCAGTAAGTGGCTGAAAAGGCGTCTCCGCCAACAGTCCGCCCAGCGTCACACCACCGCCCAACTCGACATCAGGAATACCAGCCGCATTAAAGGGGTTGATCTTCGACTTGGTCCAACGGAACACGCCATCGGGATTACGTCGACTGGTGGCGGTGAACTGCAGGCCCAACTCGCCGATCTGGCCACGCAGGCGGGCACCGAAATTCCATTGGTCATCGACGTCATTGAAGCCCGCTTCCTGCTGCACCACGAATTGCGAGGCGATAACGTTATAGGGGGTATTTTCATTGGCGTAAATGGTGGGCTGGAACTCCTGGGCAAAGCCCTCCAGTTCCCACTGGTTTTTGAATTGGTAACTGGCGCGCAGGCCCGGAGCGGGAACGCGTTTATCGGAGAACTCCTCCGCGGCCCAGTCAAGCACACTGTGACGGCGCAGATCCAGCCCGTTGGGCGTGTCCAGCACGCGGAAGAACAGCGACTCACCCCAGGCGATTTGCTGGTTGCCCGCCCGCAGCCAGAACCCTCCTTTGGAATAATCGAAATAGAATGACGGCAGATCGACCATATAATCATCACCACAGATTTCGAGCCGCGTGGCGCAATCGCCGCGGAACCCCACTTCGAAGTGGTTCGGATCCCCGAAATCGTCATAGACGTCATGCATATAGTAGCCGCGAACCTTGATGAACATCTTCAGGTTATTGCTGAATTTGGCATCGATATCGAATTCGGCCCGCGTTGCCATCAGGTTCCAGTCATTGTCCTCCTCAAAATCTGCCGGTCGGGTAATTTCTGGCGGGTCTATCCCGACGATCGCGTTTACGACGTTGACGATCGGTTTGCCGTTGTAGATGTTGCCCTGCTGATTAAAGTAGTTCTCCCGGCCACCGCTGCTGATTTTGTAGGCCCCCTCCTGGCGGATAAAGCCTGAAAAATCCCAATCGGCGGCAACCGTTGCCTGCGCAGAAACCATGAATGCAATGGCGCCGAGACCCTGTGTTACTGTTTTGTATTGCATGAATATCTCCGTGATTTTTTTATTACTTAACGCTTCAGTTCAATTGCAGTTTGATAATGTTTCCCCGGTGACCTGCCAGTAAAGCAACGCCGGCGGGTGCGGCGTCATTCGAGGGTACCGACAGGCCCTGGTACCACCCCACATTGATATCGCCACCTTCTTCCTGAGTCCAACTATGGCCCGCGTTACTGCTACGCAGCACAGTGCGAATGCCTGTCACCAAAATGTCTCCGCCCGGCGAAGACCACGCATCCAGTAAAATGGCATTGGTCGGTGTGGGAACCACCGTCCAACTGACCCCGCCATCGCTGGTGCTGATCACCCGGCCTTCCTGGCCCACGGCAAAGCCGCCGCCGTCAGCACGCAGACTGAGGCCAAACAACGATGCTTCCCCCTTGTGCACGGTGTCCCAGCTGTCGCCGCCATCAACTGAACGGATAACCAGCTCGAATTCACCCACCATGGTTATGACACCCTGTGCAGAAACATTCACCGCATACAGGTGGGGCTCCAGAAAGTCATTGAGAATCGCCTCCCAGTCGAAACTGAGAGATTCCCAGTTCTGGCCACCATCGGTGGAGCGCAGCACAGCCCCGAAACCGCCGACCGCAAACGCCAGACCGTCAGCGTTGGCATCAACTCCCATCAGGCGTGCATCCGTGCCGGAATCCACAGGTTGATAGCTCTGCCCATCCCAGCGAAAAATGTGCCCACCCTGGGCAACGATGAGACGGGGTCCCTCGCCGCAGCTGATACCCAATAATGCACTGCCGGTAAATGGCTCCAGCGGATTCCAGGTCTGGCCCCCATCGACGCTTTCGACAATCAGCCCGGCACTACCCACGGCGATGCCGTGCTGGTCATTCAGGCATAATCCATACAGTGCATCGTGTGCCGTACCCTGATATAGCCCGATCGGGTCGCTGGCGACAGCCACTGACCCCAGCAGGCTAATAGCCGCCAACAATCCCCTTGTTGCCCTGAGCAGCATCGATCAGCTGCCCAGCCGCCGGATAGCCGGGATCGTCATATACTGGTTGTACAAATCGTCCTGGTTGTAACCGGAGTAGAAGCCACCGCGCACCTGTTTGGCCTGTATAAAGCGACTCATGCGATTGGTCTGGATGTCGTGGCTGTGCACATGCGTCCAGGACCATGCCGGGTGATCGCCATCCATCTTCACAATATCACCCTTGATATATTGGCTGTAGGAAGGTTCGAATGATTTCCACAACTCGCCGCGGCGGTCATAGGTATTGTAGGCAACATACATCATATTGCGTGTATCAATCCAAACCCGCTTTTTGCTCACCGGGGCCCGCGGGTAGCCGGTTGGCTCCGCCTCGACAACAATGGTCTCTGGAACAAGTTCCATGGTTTGGTCAAAGAAAGTCTGGCCCTTGGGTCCACCGTGCACACCAGGCTCCCAGTTGTCCAGGTCGCCATTCCAGTTCTGCGACAACGCACCCAGCATTGGCTGGCGGCCAATAATCTTGTAGTTACCCCAGGTCAGCATGGGATCACCGGCGGCCCAGGCATCGGACAGAAACAGGGTGATGCCCGGTACCAGTGGTTCAAACCGCTGATTGGTGGGGAATCGCCTGACGCGTTTGAACGCCGGCAGGTAGCCATACTGTTTGGGTAACCGGCGCGGCTCCTACCGACATGTACTCTCGTACCCTGTACGTTGCGATTCCGACCTGTATGACCACCGGGCTTTTAGGTTTGCGTGTATCAATCCAAACCCG